>Ga0214544_1001968_pt1 | contig 43310 bp, 29 predicted proteins | sample CNSS3metaG_FD_160074 | JGI IMG/M metagenome (GOLD analysis project Ga0214544, IMG submission 160074) | Root nodule microbial communities from cowpea collected in UCLA plant growth center, Los Angeles, California, USA - CNSS3 | ecosystem: Host-associated > Plants > Roots > Nodule | place: USA...
TTTGTGCTTTTGGTGGTTTATTATTGCTGCTCTTTGATTATTGCTCCTCATAGATTCTTGCAAGTTAGGGGAAATTATATCCGCTGCATTCTCTGGTATATTGTTTGTTATTGTTTTCCCCATCATAAGAGGACTTGAATATTCTCTCTATCTTTATTAATATCAGTGTATCCAGCAACCTTAATCTCACGAAATAGAAAATAACAAATAAAAGTTAAGGAAGCGGAATCTTCTTTTTCCTCTTCGTGGATAAGATCAAAGTGTTTTAAGATCGTAAGAGATTGAGATTTATCACCATAAAAAAAAAGTACACTTTTCTTTATTATACAATGGATAAAATATTTCAAACTATGATTCAAAATGACTCATTTTACTTGAAATTTACCTGAACTTCGAGAAAAACAAAAAATATAGTTGAAAATTCTAAAAGTTTAGTAAGTCACCAAAAGTAACCAAAACACAAATGAAAGTCAAATTAGTTCACAGAACGAAAAGTCTTAATTACTAGAACCAATAACAAAAATGTTATTATCACAACTATAATTGAATTTCAAAAATATAGAGATTATGGTTTAAAAATGAACTTATTGTATGCTCTATCCTTTGTTACCGCCTAATTGATACAATCTGATTGTAAAAAAATGATAAATAAAATCGGAACCAAAGAAAACAGAAAAGAGGAAGAATATAATAGAAAGATGTAAGCCAAAGTATAAAAAATATGACAATAAAAATAAAGAAAGGAGAAAATGAATTACCTTTTGTGCATATATCCGTTCTCAAAATATGTACCACAATAAAGCTTATAAAAAAATAAATTATGCCACATATAAAAGTTTTGTTGCAAAATGGTCTTTAATAAGATGACAAAAAGTTTGATTAAGTCTTAAAATATACTTACATCATATAAACAAAATAGACTCGACTTTTATAAAGTTAAATTACTAATTTCTACCTTTCTCTAGTGTCTTAAATAATGATATTTAATTTTTATAAATTATTTTTTATTTTGCATAAAAATTTCTCCATAAACACTGTTAGTTTATTATTGTATTTAGAAAAGTGTAGTAATTATGCATTGTACATGTTAACATAAAAAATTATATTATCTAACTGTCTTTAATTACTAATGTAGATATATTTTCTCTTTGCTTAGAAAATAGGACAAATTTGACAAAATAAAAAGATATAATATAAAATAACTATTAAAGAAAGATAACACAATAACTCAATTTTCTTTTAAAAAAAAGTCAAATTAAGTTTAGAAGTTTTTATAACAAATAATTGGCCAAGTTTGAATCTATCTTTAATTTTTTTAAACAAATTAAATTCATTTATAGCAAACTAAAATGTTATTGAATTATATATATATATATATATATATATATATATTCTATTTTTGTTTTTGTTATAATTTTTTATTTAAACACAATAAGATATGTATAAAGAGAACTTGATACTTTTTCTTAGAATAAGGCTGGAAATAATTAATAACCTATTTGCATTACATGTCAAAGGGTGTGTTTGATTTTCCATTTATAGACTTACTCGTGCAAAACGTAATATTTTTTGCTTCATCCTACTTTTATGCGGTTTCCTTGATTTGGATTAGCATTTTTTTCTTTTTCTTGGTTACTTGTTGAAAATTTTCCTTTATTTTTATTATATATACATAGTGTGAACCATTAAGAAAAATAAAATATAATTTTTAATTTATAGATTTATGGTCCATTATACAATTTAAAATTATACAATCATTTGCATCATGTGTTAAGAGAAAAATAGGAGGGAGAAATTGCGAGGGTTCGATGAGAAAAGAAAATAAACAAATGAAAAAAAAAAAAAAAAAAAAAAAAAAAAAGCAACCCGTGTATTTGTGCAAGAAGTTAGTTTAGAAAAAATGTTTTATTTCACCTTCTATTGTGATGCTATTTATTGTTTAGTTAATTACTTATTGTTATTTTTTGTGTGTTGTTATCAATCTTGTCGATGAAAAAAATATTTTTTGGTTGATCCTTAAAAATATAATATGTTTTATCATTTTTTCTGATAATATTTATTTTCTTTCTCTCTAATAATATTTTTTCCTTCTTTCTTTAATTTTTTAATAATAGGTCTTCATTCTTTATTTCATGTGATTTTAATACAACTCATTTAAAAATAATTAGACATCAGTCATAATAAAACTAAATTTATCATTTCAACTAAAAAATAAAAAAACATTGAAGTTGTGAACTACATTCCAAAGGAGTACACAACAACTTCAATTTACATGTTCAAGAAATCGTTAACCAGAATTACAATTTCTTATCCAAATCGTCCAACTCACACGACCTCATTTTTTTTAATAAATAATAAAATATTTTGCTCTATTAATATCAATATCATGCTAAAGTCATATTTACTATGTACAACTCAGTAAAGTCGTTCTCATGGCATACGACTTGTTCTTTCAAAATCATATAAGTCTAATACGACTTCCCTGTATTGTTAATTTTTTTTTAAAATTGCTCAGTTTAATAATTATCAAGTATAAATTACACCATAAAGGTAAAATAAATAATCATAATCTTCAGAATAAGCAGAAAGGTTCATGGTATAATCTCTTAGAAAAATTAATTTAAGATACAAAATATGGTATATTTAAATATGTGTTTAGAAAGAATTGTGTACTTGGTATCAATGAAAGATCATTTGTCTATCATTCTTAAAATGTGTGTGAAACGATATTACTATCTTTATGTTACGATATGCTAATATTTATTTTTCATATATTAAAAACAATGGGTAATATAATTGATATTAACTAATAATAGAATTTATTGATTGTTAAACCATATATAATAAAATTATATAAATATAACATAATCTTCCGAACTAAGGTTTATAAGATAATTAAAATTCTAAAATTCGTTGGTAACTTTGATTTTATTCATGGTAAAATTTTGTTGGCAATTAAGAAAAGTTGTGTAGTTAAGCCTTAAGAAATAATGGATTTGGATTCTCTACTGATTTTTTTTGTGTTGTTCCTCTACTGTGTCTCCATAATACACTGATTACCACTAATTTTGATGTTTTAAAATATATTAAAAAAAGATATTTAAAATACCAACATAATATATTTTTAATACCCACAAAAAAAAAAAAAAAAAAAAAACTAATGGAGAATTTGGACTTAAAAAAAAGTGTATTTGGAAAGGTTGTGATAGGTACATTTAAGTTCTAACAACCTCTAAATGTTTTAGGTGCAAAGGATGCTTTGAATTTATGAATTGGATATATGAACCAACAGGAGAGAAAGAAAACTTCTTGACTGAATCATTATAATCCTACAAAAGCTTAGAACCAAAAAAAAAAGGCTTGAAACCTTTTTAAACAAACATGATTTCTTAGATGATTTAGAGAGAGTTGAAATAAGAGGACAATTTTAATTTTAAACATGAGATTTACATGAATGAAACACCTTAATCATGACACAAGCAAACCACAAATTTGAAGTCCAATAAGTAAAAATAATACCTTAAACAAAAAATTTTATTCAGCCCTTGGAATCCAGCATCCTACTTAGCAACCATATCCTAACAATTGGGTTCTTATATTCTTCTGTCAACTTTATTTTTTATCGACAGGTATTTTACTCAGATTTTTAGTTATCACTTCTTTGTTAAAAATTTTGTTATTATTAACAAATAAAACAAATTTTATCTATCAATAATTCCATTTTTTTTTAGCTATAATGCTTTGTATTATGAGTTTATCTAATGCTTCCATACTTGGCTTATTAAGCAGCAAATAAACTTATACAACAAATACTAATAATTACAGAAATAATTATTAAATTCTTAAAATTTATTGTTAGAATATCTAATACATTCTTAAAATTAATTTTTGAAATTAAAAATAATTCAGAAATTAGTTTCGGAAAAGGGATATAATAAAAAATAAAATAAAAAGACTTAATTTAGGGAGGAGAATTTAACAATTATCTCAATAGAAAACTCAACCCTAAAGTCAATAATTCAATCCATTTATTAAAAATTATAATTGGGTTCCATTTTTTTGAAGAATTAGACAAACTCAGTTTAAATATATTAGACCAACCAATCTTTTTCTTTTCTTTTTCATTGCAAAACAAATGTATCATTTTCTATCATAAATTCTATGAAAGAACAAGAGAAAAACAATGTTTTATTCCTCTTAAATTAGAATAAAATTTAATTATTTTCTTAATTTGTTCTCTTATATCTTCTTTGTTATTTTTTTCTGCCTTTTCTTTCTTATTTTGCATCAATCAATTAATTAGTAGAATGATTAATTATTATGTGTAATATTTTAGACTTTCAACTTGTCTCTTTATGCTAAGACATTTTTATAATTTTAATTTACATTAATAATTTTATTAAAGAAAATAATTTTAATTTTTAGGGATAAATTCTTATGTGCAAGTAGATAATGTGTGATCGTGTGATCTTTGTTATTTAATTGGTTTTTGTAAACTAAAATTGTGACGACATTGATGTTATGGATTAGTGTGTAAATATTGTGTTTAGATTTGATTGTCAACCATGATGCCAGCATAGATGGCGGTGCCCACTTTCCAGCCATAGCATATCTGCTCACCACTACATTTATTTTTTTAATTATAAAATGTGTTGGGATCACAGCACAGCTGGTGTGAGATTTACGTATATCTATAAAATTAATTTAAGGGGTAAATATAATTATGTTTGAATTTTGAAATTAGTTTATTTTAAAATTTTAGATCAATTTAATTTTTTATTTTTTAATATTTGTGTATTTAATTTTTTTAATCAATTTTTGTTGGATTTATTTAATGTTTGGTATGTATTTTAGGATTGTACTTGAATTGTTTATACTCTTTGACACATTTAATGTTAAGTCAAATATACTTAAAATGTCAAATAAACTCAACAAAATTTGATTAAAATGGTTAAATTCACATATTTCAAAATATAAAAGATTAAATTGATCTAAAATTTTGAACAAACTAATTCCAAAATTCAAGAAAAAAAACATATTTAACTCTAAATTTAATTTATATACAAATTGGTATATAAGAAAATTATATTTTTTTTTAATGCGCGGATAAGATACCGTTAATTTATGGAAAAATATTATTTATTTCTCTTTAGTAAGTATTAAGTATTTAAAAATAAAAATTAAAGTTTCCTACCCATACTAATCATGATCGATAAATTCTTACTCTTGTATTATCATTAGTCTCCATTATAAAAATATTTTACTTTCTAAACTATTTATTGAACAAAATTTTATCACGTATATAGTAAAGAGTAAATAATTTGGAAATTATTCAAAAAATTAAAATATTTTTACTCAATTTTTTTTGAATACATTTTAATCAATATAACAGAATCTTCAAATTATTTTTTTAGAATGAAAAAAGTACTATTAATGTAAATACTTACAATAATTAATAATCATCACGAATATTGATAAGTTATTGGAATGCTTGTTAAACAAACTCAAGTTTTTTTTAAATATTTTCACTCAATTTTATTTTTTGAATACATTTTAATCAATATAACAGAATCTTCAAATTATTTATTTAGAATGAAAAAGTATTATTAATCTAAATACTTACAATAATTAATAATCATCACAAATATTGATAAGTTATTGGAATGCTTGTTAAACAAACTCAAGTTTTTTTAAAATAGCAATCATGTGTTTTTATTAAGTTAAAAATACTTAATAGAAATGACCAATGTTTTTTCTTCTGTAATAAACGGTCCTATCCCATAATTACACAATTTTCTATATAATAAAATAAGAAAAGAGTGATTAAATGTCTCAGAGTACCTAACACCACTGAGGGAGTTGCGATGAAACATGTTATGTTGTGTGCCCAACAATGTCATAATAATGTACACAACAACTCTTCTCCTTCTGTCCTTGGACTTTGATTTTTCTGTATTTCCATACTTTATCCATTTTTGGCATCTGGGTTTCTTTCTTCTCTCTCCAAAATCGAATCTTTCTCATCTGGGTCACTCTATTTGCCCTTTCAACTTACTCATCGGTTGCGTAGCGTGATGGCTCTGTTCTGTCACAATGAGTGCTCTGAATAGGACCATTTCCTTCAACAAAACCTATTCCTTCAATCGAAGGTCCCTCGCCATTGGAAGTCCCAGAGTCAGTCTTAACAACACAAACAACAACCGCTTCGGATGTGTCTCTCTCAGGTTTCAGGTTCTTATCATCGTTGCCTCTGTCCTTTCCTTCTTTGTAGCCGTAGGTGGCTACATGTACGTCCTTCCAAGCCTTAGCCAAGCGTTTTCCAATGTCCAAGTTCTTTCATCTGAGCGCAACAATGGATCAGTTAGAGATTGTGATGTGTTTGATGGAAGCTGGGTGCGGGTTCAAGATCACCCCTTGTATAATGCCACAGAGTGCCCTTTCGTAGAAGGGGGATTCGACTGTGTAGGGAATGGGAGGAGTGACAGGGATTATCTTGGATGGAGGTGGAAGCCTAGGAGTTGTGAGATTCCAAGGTTTGATGTGCGCGGTGTGTTGGAAATGTTGAGAAGCAAAAGGATTGTTTTTGTCGGGGATTCAATGAGTAGGACTCAGTGGGAGTCTCTGGTTTGCATGCTCATGGCTGGTGTTGAAGATAAGAGAGGTGTTTATGAAGTGAACCGGAATCAGATAACAAAGAAGATCAGGTTCTTGGGGGTTCGGTTCAGTGCCTTCAATTTCACCGTTGAGTTTTTTCGCTCGGTTTTTCTGGTGCAGCAGGGCAGGATGCCTAGACATGCACCAAAAAGGGTCAAATCCACACTCTTATTGGACAAGTTGGATGATATAAGTGACCAGTGGGTGAATTCAGATATTCTGATATTCAATACTGGGCATTGGTGGGTTCCATCTAAGCTTTTTGATATGTAAGTTTCCCTTCTCTTTCACATTTTAATGTTAAACCGCTGCCCAAGTGCTGCTATGTGTTACTGTGAGGATATCTACTATAGTTCATTCTAATTTCATTGCCATGCTTTTCAGCCTTCACTGTTTTTCTTATCATTTGGTTTGTCAGTGGGTTTTGTTTTGGGACAAAATTTAGATCAAGTTCTTTATGTCCTTGTCATCAGGTTCTCAAATCAAATGTGACATGTGGATGTCCTTCCCAGCATTAAATGGCCTTCACTAAATAAATATTGCATTAAAAAAAAAATCATGTCTTGGTTTGATTTCAGAAGAACAGAAGGAACTTGATTTAAGTTCTGTCCTTTATTTAAGGGGGAAAAAGCTTGTCCCTGGTGATACAAAGCTTTTTTAGCAGTTAACCTAATTGTTCACAATAGTAGCTATTGTTCTCTTATTTGCTTCATGATGGAAGCCTTGTTAGGCTTGCAAGATTGGTGGATCTTTCCACTACAAATTCAAGGACTAGATGATGAAGGAGAAGAAAGAACCTTGCACTTAGGTGGGTTTTCTGGATTGTTTTTTGGTGAGGTTATGATTCGGTCAAACTATAGAAAAGCAGGGAAAGGTGGTGCTTGGTTCGTCAAGATGGATTTGGTTTGATTCTTGGAAGGACAGGGTTGGTTCTTGGTAGCGGAAGCTAAAGGTGATGATAGGAGGAGTTCTAAATTGAAACTAATTGGAATTGGATACCTCTTGTCAGATTATGATGCGGATTGAATGGGTAAGGCAATGTGCTTGGCCTGAATCTTGAATCTTGGTATAGTTTGGGTTGGCAAATTGTGTAACGTGTAGGAGTGATGATTCTTGAAATAGATAGGTGTGATATGCTATGGCTAAACAAGGATCTCAAGAGAAAGAGAGATAGGTCAAAAGAGACTAAGAGAAAGAAGGAAAGACCAAGAAAAAAAGGTTTACCTTTGAGAACAAGATTGGCTTCAAGATGGAAGCACAAAGTTGGGGAACTTTGACAAGGTAGGGGGCACTTCTCTTTGGACACAAGCAAAACTTAGGTTCGCAACATGGGATGTCACCTAAGATAGAGCTCTCCAAGAAAAGAAGAAGAATCACACTCTTCACCAAATTCCCAAGTTTCATTCCATTAAAAGTTATCTCAAGAGTTGTCATTATATAGGAGAAGGTAGGCGTGTGAGGTTGTGGTCAAAGATATCCCTTCCCATTTCTTTTTCAACCTTATAACCAAACAAAGCTATGCTAAGAAGAGTACAAGCACACTAGGCTAAGCTAACCAAATCCTATGATCCTAAGAAGAGAGGATTAACACCAAATAATACTTACTAGGTATGTATACAAAGAGGTATTATTATTCATATCTACACTAGTCATGTCTTTGTTGGTTTGATGAAGCTCCTCCTCATGCTCCTTAGCCTTGCTTCTAGTTAAGACACCCCTAGAAGCTCTCCTTATCTATTGGACTTCTCTGCTCCCTTTCTTAATTTTTGACCATACTTCTTGTAGCTACTTCTCTTTGTGTGGGCTCCTTTTGGTCTGTGATCCCATCACTTCATGGCCATACCAATGTCCAACTTATTCCAGTTGGTGAAGTCATCTCATCTGTACAGATCACTTTGATTGAAAACCAAAATTTTCAAACTTGCTATTCAATATGATATCCATTTTAATATTTTTTTTCCAATATCCTTCGCGGTCTTTGTGTACCCTCTCAATGTTAAAATCCATACAATTGAAAATAAATAAAAAAAACCCAGAAGGCTGCCTTACCCAGTTAATTTGTATCCCTGGACTCTGGAGATTATTACTGTGATTCTTGCCATCGCATTGTTTGAGAATAGAGGCTAGTTGTACTTGAAATTTTGCTTGTTGTTAGTGTGGCACATGACTATGTTTTGTTCTTTCAATTTCTAACTTAAAATATATTTGATACCACTTTTAGAAAATTTACTCAACTTAACAAAGTTTTAACTGGTGTGGCTTAACCTTCTGTTAATCTACACATATTTTACTGCTTTTACAAAACCTTCGGAGCCTTGCAATTCATCAGAAAAACTGAATTCAACCATATGCTTAATTGCATATTCCTTTTACTTTCCCATTATGACTACCATCTAAATAATACAGTTGGACTTTTCTAGGAAAGATATCTCATTTTCTAAAACGAGAGAAGGATGGAGGGAAGAATTTTACTACATAACCTGAGACCACTCTCTGTTAGTGGGAATTGTGGGTAGTTTCAGGTTGGATTAAGACATGTACTACATTATGTCCATATTCTATTTTCAGATAGAACGTAGTTATCTCATCTTGACATCTATTTTAATATTTGTAGTTAATTTAGTTCATTTGTAGTTATCCTCTTTTTATGCAATTGCTATATTTTAAAATCAAATTCAAGAGTACTTCATTTGTGAATAAAACCTATGTTATATCATGCAAAATTGGGTGACATTGAAACCATCGTAATAAAGATTTTGCTTCCACATGCATATCCTCATTTGAATGTTCCAAACTCTCTGTATAAGCTCTTTGTCAGCTTTTCTGTTGGATGAGAATAGCATGTGGCTATTGTTTTGTAAGCATAATTTTGTATAAATTGAATATAACTCATGATCAGAACATGTTGTATTAGCAGAATTGTGTTTATTGTCTGAACCTAGGAGTGGTGAAATTAATTGATGGGGGTTAGGTAAAGGAAATTGAATGGAATCTACTTTTGATGCAGAAAGTATCAGTGGTCAGACTTTGAAATTAACTTCCATTTGCTTCTCAATTAAAAGCAGAAAACTGTTGTAAACATATGACCAGACTGTTTTTAAAATGTATGATTCTTAATAAAATATTAATATTTAATATATAATACTACATCATTACTGTAACATCTAAACCATTATGTTCCTTACTTGAATTAGTTTTAATATTTTGTTAGATGTGATAAGTTCAGTTGTTTTAACCATCACTGGTGTGATAGGCAGGTAGTTTATTATAGCAATAAATCTGTTTTGTGATAGACTGTTTAACACAGGAATCATGGGTTTTTTTCAGTGATAGGTTGGTTCATTTAGCCCATAAGTCTATTACCCAGTTTTAAAGCCTTGTAATGAAATAGGCTTATAAACATTAGGCTTTATAAAGGTCAAGCCAGACTCTAGGTTTTTTATCTGACATATACCTTCCAGATTCTAGGCTTTTGATCTGACTCATTAACCTATTGACCCTGATTTTCCCCATCAGGCCTAACAGATTCATTATTCATTAAATGTTCATTCAGTTGCTTTTTGATTTCTATTTGTTAGGCAGAATCTGCATTTTCATATTTTTAAATCTTTTTTTTGTGTTTCTTTGTAAAATGGTTCTCTTCTTTCTTTCAACAGGGGCTGTTATTTCCAGGTTGGAAGCACTCTTAAACTTGGGATGTCAATTCCTGCTGCCTTTAGAATAGCACTTGAAACTTGGGCATCATGGGTTGAGAGAGAGATTAATAAAAATAGAACACGCATCTTCTTTAGGACTTTTGAGCCATCTCACTGGAGGTACCTACTTTACTGTTAACATGATTTTCTATTTAAGCATGTCTATCTTTTCTCTTAAAATTATTCCTTTCCTTGGTAAAACCTTTTTAACCTTAAGTTAGAAGAACTATGTCCTATCATTCCTCCCACCCCAAATATATACTTACGTGTAGCTTTGCTTAGTTTATAGGAATTTTTATTCATGCACTGGAATTTCTTATCTTTGAAATCTCACTTCAAAAGTTATTGATCCAGCCTTTATTGTTGATGCAGTGATCTTACTCGTAGAATTTGCAATGTGACCCAGTACCCAACATTAGAAACTGATGGAAAGGATCAAAGCTTGTTTTCAGATACAGTTTTAGACGTTGTAAAGAATGTTACTTTTCCTATAAATGCTCTCCATGTTACTTCTATGTCTGCTTTCCGGAGTGATGCACATGTTGGTAATTGGAGTGACAATTCATCTATTCAAGATTGTAGCCACTGGTGTCTTCCTGGAGTACCTGATATGTGGAATGAAATTATCCTGGCCCAACTTTTTTCTGAATCTGAAATTCCTTTTCAACAAATTGAATCACTCGGTAAGTTCGGTTATCTTCTAATACACTTTGATTTTTGAGTTTTCCCCGGGAGTATGTGGTTGATTTAAACATATTCATGACCGGCTAAAGTGTGCAAACTTGGCATGACTTTTATTTGTTGAGTCACTCACCATATGTTTAGGAATTAGACATACATTCCTCGAGTTGACCTATGCGCGTTAGAGTATCTTTGTCCACCTATGATGTACGGATACGACATGTATCTGATACATGGATACACTTATTTTGAAAATAATAAGATGCGATATATAATATATGTATATTGAAAAATGTGCAGAAGTTTTTAAAAACATGATAATTATATGATTGTTATTGTGTGAATCCAAATTAAAATTAAATGTACTAAACGTCAACATAAAAAGTTATAAATTATTGTATTTGTTCACTATCCACTATCCCCGGACAGACCAATATTATGAAAGTATTACTGTTTTAGGATTAGATACTTCATTGATAAGTATTGGTAAGGTATTTTAAAATATCGAATATGGATATGGGTAGGATAAGGATACACTACTTGAAGTATCAGTGTATCTATTCTCATGAGTACTCATATATTCATAATCAATATTAGTCATACAACCAGTCAACAATCATTTAATTATTTGTCTAAACATCGTTGATTAACTTAGATGTTACTATTATTATATTATTGTAAAAGAGTAGTCAATTTAATGCTATATAAAGGAAGAATTGCCAAAACATAATTTCCCTTGTCATATATATATGCCGTGCAGTAAAGAGATTTTTCCCCCTTTTCCTTAAGTCGGATGAATTTAGTTATAACTTTTGGTTTAGGTCGGATGTTATACATGTAATTTAGTTATATGACTTTTTTTAGGTTGGATGTCTCAGAGAGAGAATACTTTTCTCATACCTTCTAGGGCTTCATCGTTTTTATTAATGGTGCAGATTAGAGAGACTAACACTCTTAGTAGTCGCAAGCCTACCTCAAATTCTGATGCCTCCCAAGAAGTATGGATCGGATTCTAACACCATAAATCTGAAGCCATCTCATTCTTCAATTTTGAACTCTGCCATCGACCATGGTTTTCTTCAACACTCAACTGTACCAGGTTTTGTAAAAGTATGGTCCAATTACACATAGCAACTTGTTAAAACAAATTAAACAGGAAGTAATTATTTAATTTGCCAATTCTTTGTATATCAGTAAAGGTATTGTCTGAGTTGCATGTCATGATTTTTGGTTTTAGTCATGACAATACTGTTCTGCATAGGAAAAAGTTAAGGAGAAGGAGAGTATAGATCAATCAATTTCTTTTTTTCAGATTCCCTGTCTTAATTATGTAATTGCGCTTTATTCAAATGGATTTGTGTTTAAATCGATGCTGTTTCTCACTTTTTCTATCGGCCTTGTGAAAAATGGAGGAACGGCACCATTTGACAGGATTAATCACGGGATCACCCCTATTCAGAATTTCAGACACTTCATGTTCGTATCTATATGTTTTTTACACAATACATTGCATTTGGAACAATCAAAGATTGGTTGGAGACCCATCTAGTCAATTGTAAATATGGATAACTCGACATGTTTTAGAATATTAGATAACCTTGGAAAATAAAAAAACGGTGCACAATATGGATGCACAAGGTAAAGAAATCCAATTACCGTCCATAAAAGGTAGTGTACATTCCACAAGGATATCAGTTTGCTTTTATTTTACAATATTGAGAAGAGAAAATTTGAGAAAAATATAATATGGTGAGTTATACATGCACATTTTATTTATGATGAAGAAACAAAACAATAAAAAACATATTATCCTATTAAATCTCATTATTTAATATAATCATATCTCTAACGAAACTTTGTAAAGCACAACTTACGGAAGAAAAAATTTTCTTTTAAGCTGAGAAAATTATGCAGTTAAGTGTACCTATCGAAAATAAGCAAATAAAACACATCCCTGATCTATAAATACATGTAACCGATATGTCATGCTTGTCTTTCGCATCTACCCTGACTTCGCAATTAATTTCCTTTGCCATTCCTGCACTTATTTAATCTTTCGACCATTGATGATGGGACAAGAGAAGAAAAAGAGGTCCAGAGAAGTCTCCAGATGAAGATTGTTTTCACTATGATATTGGAACCTATATTACAGAATAGGTCAAAAACAATGAAAACGACGAAGGGGAAACGTGTGACTTCCGAATAAATGGCGCACAAAAAGATGTACAAAGACGGACATGGATGGAATTTCTCAGCAATTGAAAAATCATGGATCAAGGGCAATTGGAGTAATACGCTTCCTGGCTGGCTTATTAGACAAGGGTGTACTCTTCGAACTGGACAATTGTTGCCCAGCCTTGTCTTGAGCTCCAAAACTAACTGTACCCAAATTCCATGGCTGTTTCGCTGCATTATCTTCTGGTTCAGCTTTTCTTTTTCTATCTAATTCAGCAGCACCAATTCTTCCAGTTGTTTCAATAACCATGTCATCGGTTTTCTCTTCTGCTTCATTTTTCCTACTATTGGCTATAACCCCTTCAACATTCCCAGTTGCCTCGATGACCATGTTGTCAGGCTTCTCTTGGGTAACAGTGCTCTGGTTTTCTGATATTGCAGCACCTATATTCCCAGACGCACCAGCCCGCGCTTCTAATTCCATGTCCTTGCTCTCTGATAGAACTGCACCAAAATTCCCAGTTGGTACAGTGGCAGTGTTATTGCCTGTCTGTACAGTACTCTTACTATCCTCCTCGACTTTTCCTTCTAGAGAAACATGTAATAAGGTAATTAAGAAACATTGGACTCTTGATGATGACAGCAGAAAAATGATGGCAGCTTACCAGATAAAGAGTAAGGTGATCCAAGTTCGTCATTTTCAAATTCTACCAAAGAGCAGAAACCATCTTGTGATGACAATGCCAGATAACGAGCATCAGATGACCTTGTGAACAAATACCAGTTAGAGATAAACAAACCTTTCCCTAAAAAATTATAATTCTCAAACCTAAAAAGGAATTGCTAGCAAATAAAAGTTACCAGGTAATATCTGTTATTGCGGCATAGTGAAGACCAGCTAATACAGCTAACGGAGATATGCTCTCGGTGTCATAAATGTACAGCGAATTCAAAGTGGCTAGGGCAAATATGATGCGATATGGGAGGTTGAATACCCCAACTGCACTAAACAAAAACCACTTTGAGCAAGAAATTCTCCAAGACGGGCATGATTTTAAGTAAATACTAATCGGTAGTGCAAGTGTAGGATTTAAGCCGACTCCCATGCGACTCAAACAAGTAAATTATAAGAAGACAATCTAGCAGTAGGTGAGGATTAGTGTATAGATCGGACAATGTTATTTGGCTTGATTAAAAACCATTTAAATATGATAGTTGTTCATTAAAAACAAGTACACAGATACCTGAGTCGAGAGAGTTCGTTCCCCGAAGTTTAAAAATTATGGGACAGAACCGGACCGCTACAACAGCTTTATTTGTGCTGGGGAGCAGTCTAGCAGGCCTGTATATGAGGTCAAATAAATAAACACATCAAAACGCATACTTCTGTAACTTTCATCAAAACTTGCATAATGTCTCCTGCACTTGAAAAGGATAAAATAGTGGAAATTTTACCTAGAAAGATCTTTTCGAGAAATTATGTAAGCCGCATTCACAGCCTCAGATGCAGTATTAGTTTTGTAAGAACCTGAAATATGGGGAAACATAAAGTTACCCAGAGGAAACAGAGCATGTAATAAATACTGTGCAGAAATTCGGGTGAGAGAAAGATACCAATATGAGTCAACCAATAAGAGGCAATTAAATTATGCCAAGTAAAACAAGGGGAAAATTTAAAAAATTTCGTCTTTGACTTCGACACTCATTCACTTCCTTGTAAAATAAAAGATAATAAACTACGAAAATTTCAAAAACTGGCCAGATTCCAGAAAAATCTCAACAAGAGCTCATTCTTAGAAGTAGCACAAAAAGTAAGATTAATCGAAACAAGATCAACTCGAACTCAAAGCTAATACCTGCAGGCACAACTAAAAATGAACCATCAGGAGACCATGCTAATCTTCTGAAAAAAGATGGCAATGTCTCGTCGTGGAAGAGGTGAATTTTTGTATCCTACATTAAGAAAATCAAGCCTAACGTTCAAGTATGTTACAACCATAAATGATACAAATAAAGACTGATATCACCATTATATGCTAACCTGAGAATTTTTAAATAATGGCTGATCTGCCTTAGAAATGACTTGCTGGCAAACATAATTAACTTTTTCAGTGCCTTTTGATTTATGAGGCTTATTCATGTAAATTCTGCAAGTCCTATCAGAACTAAGAGAAGAAGCATATTTCCCTAGAGGGTCCCATGCAACCCCCTGAACATAGTGCGCATGGGCATCCAACGTCTGAAGGTTAGTTCCTGGCAAACAAGAATCATGTACAACATATCAACTGCCATGTGCCACGATTCAAGTGTATCAAAGACAGTAATGTGTTTTCTTTTTTACCTTTGTTAACATCCCATATAATGCAACAATTATCAACTGATCCAGATATGATATATTTGGCATCGGAAGACCATTGCAGGTCCAAAATGTCCTTGAGATGAGATCTAATGCATAAAAATATCCCTTATAAGCCAGAAATATATAAATGCAGTAAAACATGAATGCTGAAAAGAATAATGTGATTGGTCTTTACGATGGTTCCTGGAGCTTTGGTTTTTAACTGAAGTTAATGGTGTCCTGTAATCCTTTTTTTCCGAATTCATCTGTTGAGACAAGGTCATTTTTTTTCCAAACACGTGTATTTTTCCAGAAATAAATAGAATTACTTCAATACCAATATTTCAAATGAAAACGCATAAACCCAAATTTGGCACTCGCTGCCAGAATAAATTGTGGAAATTGTGGTATAATTCAATTTGACAAACATCAGGCAGCTAAAATATGAAAAATCTGTTCTACAACCTTTCGTTTTTCTTTTAACTTTTTTACAATCTTCAGCTTTTAAACTATGTGATTGAAACTGCTCGTTTAGACAAGTCAAATGCCTTACCGTAACATCTTCATAACCTTCCATGTCTGACCAGTATCGGAAGAATTTAGCTTCCATATTATCAGGTCCCCTCCTGGATAAAGAAAAATAAAATCCGATTCAGACAAATCATTGCCGCATTACATTAACTATAAAGCTAAAATTTATTAACCAAGGTCGTACCATCAGCACCAGAGGCCAGCAATTCCCCTGAAAATAATCAGAAATAGAAGTTGTCACTAAAAGAAATCTCCACACCCTTTCTTGTAGCACAATAAGCGAGGAAAAATAATGCAAATCTCATCAATCGGCTCCATTTCGGTGATAACGAAAGTATACGCGAGTGAATTAACTTGATACATACTTGATCCAATGAAATTTTGTTACATAAAGATTGTAGGAGGGGAAAAATAAGGGGCGTATTGAAATTACCAGAAGATGAGAAGCGAATAACATTCACTGCAGAGCTATGATAAGTGAGGTTACTGAGATAGGAAACTAAGGGGAGCTTCTCCGTGCCCGAGGGCTTTATCGACCAAAACTGCAAACACGAGAAAACGAATAAAATTGAGCAAATAATTAACCCTAATCACAAGTGAAGCGAGCAATAGAGAGACCTTGATGTCGAAATCGGCGCCGGCGGTGGCGAGAGTGGCGGAGAGAGGGTGAAAATCGAGGGTTAAGACAGGTTTTCTCTCGTGCCAGACAATCTGAACCGTGCCACCCTTCATTTTCTTCCGATTCGAAGGTTTAGGTTTAGAATGTAGAAGAAGAAGCAACATGGAAAAAATGAAAAAAATGAAGTAATGAGTTTCGCGCTCCCCTTCTAGTTTGGCGGGAAATGCAATCTAGCTACACCACTCTATTTTTTTTTTTAACCTACACTATATCATATCAAACTCTTTCTTTACTTTGTTTAAAACAGCACCATTAAAATCAGCAAACAGATTAAAAAAAACTACATGCATGTTTGTCAACTTTATTGTCTTTTTTTTTTTCACCATTTTAATATATATATATATATATTGGAATATGAGAGATTTAAGTAAAACTGTGTTCTAAGTTGAATGAAGTAAAAATTGTTTGATATTTTATTTTTAGTTGAATCATTTTAACACAAATAACTCTATTTATACATATAATTTCAGGAGGGTTAAAAATAAATAAACTCAACTTAACTAATTATGGGAAATCATAAATTTTGTGACTGGTTTTAATCAATGGATTAAATTATCAATTAAGTTGGTCAACTCACTGACTCATCTAAAACTAAAAAATAATAATTAACTTACAAACCGTAGACAAGAAAAGAGGAGAAGACATGTAGGAACAACAAAGGAGTGGCGAAAGAGCAGCAGAGAAAAAAGCAAAGAGCAACACAGGAGGACAAAGGAGCTTAGGACCAAATCAGATGTGGTCAGATCTAATAGACAGAAAAGATACTAGTGACGGCGGAGAATCAAAGGCTGAATATTGCTTTGAGTCCTTTAAAGGTATGGAAGAGGTAAAGAGACTAGGGTTTATTTTAGGGGTGGTAATCTGGACTTGGTATGACGGGCTGAGATATTGAGCCCGCTGGTCCGTATAACCTGCAGCCCGCGCGGGTTGATCTTCGACCTGCAAAAAAAAAAATACACTTATGTGTATTTGTTACTTTCTTAAAGACTCTTGCATAAACATTCTAAATTTTGGTATGAGTGGAAAAAATAGGTGTGATGTATTATTATTATTTTTTTTTGAATGTACTAAAAATTGAAGAATACATTATGCATTTTAAAGTACAAATATGAATATGATCAATGAAAATGTTGAATTATTAATTTATCATTCAACTCTCCAAAGTCTTTGCTTAATTTCGTGAATTTCTTAAAGTTTATCAATTTGTTAAACATTGAAAGTTTTATTATAAAAAATAAAGAAGGTTCATGGGCTCGCAAGCCATAACTTATGCCAAAGAGACCAGACTTTTCAGTCCACATTTTTTATGCGGGACAGGCCTAAACAGGTTAGCCTGATTCGCATTGTCACCCTTAGTTTATTTAAGTTCTGGAATGTAGTACTTTTGAGCCGTAACTGAGTTGCGAGTCAGCTCACCATAACCTTACTCAAACTCATATAATCATTGAGTGAGTTAAAACCACTTTGATTTATAATTGACAAAATGTTTAATTTTTATACTCAACTCAGCTCAAACATAGAGTGAAAATGGCAAAAAAATTAGGATTTTTTCTTAATTCTAAATATAGTATTTTAAAACATAAGTAGATTATGCGTCAACTCACCATAACCTGACTCAAACTTGTATAACATGTGAATTGAATTGAGTAAGTTGAAAATACTTTGACTCATAATTGACAAAGAATTTAACTTTTATAGTCAACTCAACTCAAATTTGAAATCATTTGAGTATGCTCGTGATTTATGTCTTGTTTTAGCTTAACTATAAAGCATAATTATCGCACAACTAATCATACAATGTTTTAATTTTTATTTCGCACAACTAATCATACAATGTTTTAATTTTTATTTGTAAAGCTAATTGTACAACTTTGTGCAACTTGTATTTTAAAGAAAAAAAATTAACTTAGATTTATACTTTAATTAATATTTTATTTTGTAGTTCATATTTTTAAAATATTAATTTTACATTTTTATTATTAAAAAATTTATTTAAAATTTAAAATTTTAAAAATTTTATATTATATCTATGATGGTCTGAACGATATTTTTAATAAAGATGTTTTAATATTTACCAAACATATTATATTTTCAATAAAGATGTTTTAATATTTATTAGACATTAAAAAAAACCATTAAGTTTTGTTTTTTCAATTGCTTGAAGGGATATTAAGTTTTCCTATGTAACCAGAACATTTAACTAACTCATTCTCAAGAAAAAAATTATATACATTTTTAATCCTTATAAAATAAACAAAATGTTAATTTTGGTTAGGTAAGAAAAATGTGAACGTTAAATATTATAATTAACTAAAAATTTCAAGTTTTAGAAATTTAATTGTATACATTAAAAAAGAAATTTAAGCATATATTATTAAAAATCATTACTTCAAACTTTACAGAACTTTTAAAAAATCATAGAAACCAAAACTAAATCTTACTATTTAATATTTAAAGTACCGCATTTTCATTCAACCATTTCAATCTATTCTCCTTGGTTTAATTTAAGTAAAATTATATATTAAGTAAATCCTGTCTTTCTGGTTGAATGAGCATAAATAATTGAATGTTTAACTTTCAATTCAATTACATGTTTTACCAATAATCTTTTTATTTGTATAATTATACATTTTGTTTTGTGTCTCAAATTTGAGAACAATATAGTTTATATAAGAATGAAAAATAAAATTAGTTTTACAATTTATTAAAAAAACATTAAATATGTCTTCAATCCTTAAAAAATAAACATGTCCTAATTTTGGTTCGGTGAAAAATATAATTATTAAGTCTATAACTAATAAAATTTCAAGTTTTAGAAACATGAAATGAAGAAAAATATTTTTAAGAACTAATATCAAAATTCTTATATTTTAAAACGACTAAAAACAGTTATTTCAAATTTTATAAAGTTAAATAAAAAGTTTAATGGAGAGAAAATTAACTCACTCAAAAAAAAACTATCATCTTATTTAACTCTTTTACTGTCTAAAAAGAAAAATAATGTTATCATACAACCATCTTTATGTTCTGGAATTCCAAAAAAGACCTTTGATAGTGTTTTCGGTTTTTTCTTCTAACACCCTCACAATTTCTTCATGCATCTATTCAAATTTTCAAACTACTCATTTAACTTTTTCTTAAGAGTGACTTTCGAATTAAATTTGTAAAACCTTTTTGGAATGAGTTTTTCATATTTTTTTAAAGAGAATTTTGGAATGAGACTTCCAAAATAATTATAAAAAAAAAAACATGTGAAATATATTTTAGGACAAATTTTTTGGAATGAGATTTCCAAAACAAACTTTCTGAATACACGATGTCTCGATATCTACTAAACATAGAAGACATCATTGTTTTGTTTTTCCGATTTCTGTTTGAAGATACGAAGTTTTCGTAAGTAACCAAAACATTTAACATTTAACTCGTTCTCAAGAAAAATTACATACATTTCTAATCTATATAAAATAAAAATATTTTAATTTTAATCCGGTAAGAAAATTATTAATGTTAAATATATAAAGATTTAAAGTATTAGAAACATGAAAAATAAAAAAAATATTTTCATATGTCATAAACAAATTTCATCACATATTCTATAATGATTAAAAACTATTATTTCAAACTTTACAGTTTTTTTAAAAAATTATGGAAACCAACAACTATTTTTTTAACTATTTAGTATTTAATATTTAAAGTACCGTGTTTTCCTTCAACTATTTTAATATATTCTCCTAAGTGTTAATTTAAGTAAAATTATATAGTAAGTAAATATTTGGACCATTTCAATCTATTATTATTATATAACATTACTATTGTTATTATATATGATTATTGGTTTTATAATATATATATATATATATATATATATAGTATATTATTAATAATATTATTATATTGTTATTTTTACTGTATATTATTATTATTAGATATTATTATAATTAATATTATTGATAAATACAATATTATTAGTAATATTATTTTTATTATTCTTATATATTATTGTTACTATTTGTAATAATAATAATAATAATCTCATTATTATTATATAACAATGTTATTATATATATATATATATATATATTATTTATTATTATTATTATATAATATTACTATTATTATTTTTAATATTATTATTTAAAAATGCATAGAAACAATCTAGGAAGACGGACAAAGGAGTGGTGAAAGAGCAGTAGAGAAGAACAAAGGAGTGCGTAGTACCAAATTAGATGTGGCCAGATCTAATAGAGAGAAGATCAAACAATCATCGGTCGTGAAAGAGGTGGTGATGGCGACAGTGAATCAAAGACTGAATATTGCTTTGGGTTCTTCAGAGGCGTGAAAGAGACATATATATTATGGTTTCTTTTAGCTAAAAAATATAGTATTTTTAGAATGTAAGTGAGTTGCGATAAGTTCACCATAAATGACTCAACTTGTATAATCCGTTAATTGAGAGAATTGAAACCACTTTGACTCATAATCGACAAAAGATTCAAATTTTATACTCAGCTCACCTCAAACTTGTTAAAGAGATGAAGAAACTAGAATTTTGTAGAGTTCTAAGATATAGTATTTTTAAAACGTAAGTGAGGTTGCGGGTATCATCACAATAGAACCAATTTGGTTGGAATCAAGATTGACATGATCTGCAGGTTGCATGGTTGACAAACACGTGCGTGATCTGTCAATCTTTCTAATTTCCCAATTGAAACTCCGATTGCTATAAGCAGCCCGTAAACGCCACAGACAACTTTTTTTGTAGTCGACACATTGACATATAAATTTATTAGATTTGCTCTCAACAACCACAAATCTATAACCATTATCGATATGGTATTGCTTGATATATGACACTATGGTCTCGTTTGTGTCAAAAGACATGTCGATACATAGTGAATTTTTACTCATTGGAGTTGAAGCTTCAAATGAGGTGTGACTTGATGAGCCACCGTGATCCGTTGTAGGGATTGCGTATTGGTTGGTAACCATCTCATCTTCACTAAAATCAGACAAAATATCAGGACATTGAATTGATTGATCGACCATTGTGTGCAAATTTGGTGAACATATGAATAATAATATTAAGGTAAGAAAATATTGAATGAAACTCGCAGGTTAGTAAAATAGGTGTTAATGAACGCAATATAAATAAATATGAGATTCAAAATAGGTGTGCATTGAATAATTAATTATGCCCAAAAACCCTAATTCGTGCCCAGTAACAATCGCATTCAAAGTTAACACATTTATTACTGCACAGAAACTGCTATTAATATCAACGACTTTGTCATAAAAATTTCAATGAAGTCATATTTAATGCAAGTGACTTCAATTAACTGAAACTGGTGCATGTCAGGACAACTTTGGTCGTCAGGTGGCCTAGCGACATCAATTGGTTGTCGTCCGCATTGATGACGACTTTCAATTGGATGTCGTCCACATTGATGGCGACTTCGCCTTCCCCAAATCACTAACACTATCATGCGCACGCATTTATTTGCTTTTACTGTGAGAGCCTGCACTCCACCACGTGATTCAGGGTAAATAGTGGAATTCAGAGATTCATCCTACTCCCTATGCCATGCACAATATAAAATTTGCATGCAATGGTCTAAATTGGTGTCACCTTTGGCATCTTTTGAAGCTTTATTTGATTGTCCTTACAACCACATTCAACGAAAAAATCAATGCATTGAAAAATAATTGAATGAGGACAGCTGGATACCAACATTGATGAAGATTCACGTCAATAAAATGCTAGCATTGGTTCAAATTCATCACTTTGGTTTGCTGTGTTGTGCTTGAATTGGCAGAAAATAGTTTCCACTTGCGCATTGGGAGAGGATTCAAGACTTCAACACTTATTTTGTTGCTTCTACTTTCGAGGTTTACGTATTTTAGTTACCATTATTTAACATTTAATTTTTTTTGCAATTAATTTCCTGACTTATGTTCTAACTTTTTTGTTAATTTATTTTCTCTTTGAAATCTGATTTCTTGTCACGTTTAGCATGGCACAAAATGGACACCAACCTTGGGATATGTCACTACTCCGACTTCAGCACAAACATATCACTCACGACTTATGGGAAGGGAGGGAAAAAGTTCTTAGACCGAGAAGAGCTGGAGTTTGGATATTAAACAACTAAGACATAATTGATCCACGTGTGATAAATTTAATTCAATAGGCTGGATTCGAAAACGCCTTGTATATTCCAGTCTCCAGACATGGATGTGAACCACTTCCTCATCACTTCCTTATTAGAAAGGCGGAGATAAAAAACTCACAGATTTCATTTTCCCTATGGAGAGACCATTGTGACACTAAAGGATGTAGCCGTTCTCCTTGGCCTACCGATAGACAAAGATGTGGTCATTGGTCCCACTACGGTTGAAGACATATTCTCCACCTTCCATGAACATCTAAGGGTCATTCCACCACCGACGGTGGTAAGAGGGAACTCAATTAGAGTATTTTGGTTAAATAATACTTTCCAACAGCTTCCACAAAATGGAAACAATAATGTTATTGCTCAATATGCGAGAGCTTACATTCTAACATTGATTGGAAGCATTTTAATGCCAGACACGCCTGTAGTTAGGGTACATGTCATGTATCTACTTAAGCTAGCTGACTTGAATGTAGTCAGGAATTATAGTTGGGGGTCTGCAGTTTTGGCCTGTCTATATCGTGGCCTAAATCATGGTATTCACCTAAGCCAAGAAAATATTGGTGGATGCATGATTTTGTTACAATGTTGGGCTTGGGAGAGGATTACTTCTATAACTCCACAACTTCAGCCTTTAAGTGATGATGAGGTGGCTGATGAGGATGGTTTCCCCGTTTGAAGAAGGTAAAAGCTAACTTTTAAATTATTTTTTTTCTTGTAATTTAACTAACTTGAAATGGGCACACTTGTTTTTAGGTGGATGAACCTAACGCATCGGACAAATCCAGTTTCAATTTCAGTTAGTGAATTTCAGTTGAGATTTGATCAAATACGTACAAGACAGGTAATAGTTAAGGTAATTAAAAGATGTTTGTTTTTTAACATTTGAAATTAATGTCTATAATATTTTTTTTTAGTTCTTGTGGAGGCCTTACATTCAAAATGAAGTTAGTCGATTGATTGTGGTTGACATCCCTCCAGTGTCCAGAGCAACAATCCCTATAATTTGCTTCGCGACAGTAGAAATCCATAAGGCGGATAGGGTCATGCGTCAATTTGGTTTAAGACAAAACATTCCGCCTGACCCGGTTAACCTGAATCAGGTTCACAAGGATGACTTGAGGGGGAGAAATGATAGAGATTGGGTAGCACATCATCACCAGTGGATTGCAATTTGGAATGATCGACAAAATCAGATCATTCAATGTACACCATTCAGTGGAAACGACCATTTGCGTGATCAAACATTGTACATGCAGTGGTACACAAACCACACAATCCGCTATATATCTCCATCGACAAAATCTTCTGGCGATGAGGTTAGTTTTACTACAATGTTGTACATCTGTTTATCATGCATACTAATTCATGGCAATAACCCTGCTATTTATTTTACAGTATGATATGTCACAAGAACCTTCCCAGCCTGCTTCACAACCCTACACTGGTCATGTTGAGTCTTCTCCAGATTTTATACATTATCCCTACCAATTTTTGGGACAGTCGCCTATGGGTCAGGGTCAAATGTTTGGACATTCGCATCCTCAATTTAGCAACCCATCAAACACCTCATTCCAAAACATCCCTTCCTCATATGGTTTCTTCCCGCATAAGTCAAGTTATGGTGCTGGTCCATCACATATGTTTGGCACCACAACCATGACACCACCATCTACCCATTATGCAGGATCTTCATCATCAATGTCATTTTATCCTCCGCCAATGCCTTCCTAATCGCCACACATAACAGTTCACCATCCGCAAAATCCCCAAAGTCATCAAGATGAAGATGATGATCATGATGATGATGATCAACCACAACAACAACAACCACCAAGACAACCCAACAAACCTAGAAGACGACCAACATGTGGAATTGGAGGACATAGATGATTGTCTTATTAATTTCTACTAATTTAATTATTGTATTTTAATTTTTAATCAATGTTAAAATATATTAATGTTTATTTTTATTTTTATTCCAATTTATTATTTTTTTTACCACTTATTGTTCAAAAAAAAAACCTAAAAATGAAGTCGTCAACCATGAAGACGACTTCACTGTGGACATGACTAGAAACCGAACTCGTCCCTAACGACTTTGTTTTTTTTTTTTTAAATATGAAACTGGCTGGAAGGAGGACGACTTCACCTTGAATGTCGTCCTTCATCCCGACGACTTACCCTGTTTCTCAAAAAAAGAAATTGAGAAACGTTTTTACAAATTCGAGTTAAAAATGGACCCCTAAATACAAAATAGTCCAATAAATTACATAGAACAACTTCTACTGAAAGAAATAAACAAACACCAGGTAACAATAAGTGGCTCACATGCCAACCTAGCAATCAAGATTCTGAACAATCCCCAGAGCAACATCGCATATACGCTTCAAACCATCCTCTCTACGAGCCAACTCAGGAGGATAAACCAAACCTTGGTAACGTTTGAACATGTTGTGACAAACATTGGGGTAATCAGAAGCTGCAGCGATGTGCATGGAAGCATAGTCATATGCCCCATTAGCCAGATCCTGTGCACAAGCTTGGAGGGCATTGGTGGCATAGCTGTACTTCTCTGCACACTCCTTCACCACCCTTTTGGTGGAATCGTTGGCAGTGCCAAGCAACTGAGTCTGAGAGGACAAATAGAGAGAAGTGGAAGTAGCATTGGCCATTCCAATCCCAACCATGATCATAGCCAAGCCCTTTGGGTCTGCGTCGCTGCTACTTGGATCGGATCTCAAGGAGGAGAAGCATAGATCGAAGTAGTTGGTGTTCTTGCAGGTTTTCCTTATCAAAGTCACGTCTCCTTTCACCAATGCTTCTGGTTGAAGGTGTGCTAGCAAGAGGAGAAAAAAGAACATCTTGGAAATCATTATGGTAGAAAAAAGAATAACCCAGCAAGTAAGGAATTATCATAGGTATATTTATAAGTGGACAGAATGAAGGTGCAAATTTTACTACCTTATCTTAGAGTTTTACTTATTTTCCCTCTGTTCTTACCTGAGATTTTCTTTAGTTTAATGATCTAAAGACTAATTCTGTTTGCACTGATTGCGGTTGGTGTGTCCCTACTAAATTATTCTTCCCACCATGTGTGAATGCGAGGTTAGAGTTTTACCTAATTTGTTAATACTAAATTCAGAATAATGTAAAGATCAACTTAAACCTATAACTCTACTTAACGAGTTATGTAATAAAACCAAATTTCAACAACCTCCATCCTTTTTAATGTTTCCATACCAAGAACTCTTATCTTTATGACTATCAACAAATATGAATGAAGATAATTCCGTAAAGGAAAACACCTAAATGAAATTTACTATTATTCTGAATAAGTGTGAAAATAGTAAAGTTCATTTAGTATTCTTTTCTTCTTCATACCATAAAGAAATATACTTTTTTTTTTTATAAATTGTTGGCATTAGTTATATAGTTTTTGAAATAATACTCAAAGTAAATATAAAAGTATTCTTTGTTTCGAAGTTTGTAACTTCTTTATATCTTCTCTGTTTTCCATTACATGCTGTTAAAGTTGTAACGATAATCGAGGCAAAAAGGTCAAGAAGCAGAGTAATGTTCGGAAACGCGTTTACGTTGGGTTTGTCTTGCGTTTCGATGATTACCGAATTGCTTAACTTTTCGGCTTGAAGTGGGACGACAACAAAGTTTTGCAATATTCTATGTGGGAGTCGTGGCATGTAACACTAATATTGATGGTTTGGTCCATGTTTTTGTGATAAACTAGGAATATCGCGTAGCACACATGTTTTGTTAGTTACTTATAAAGCAATGATATCTTTGGGCGGGGCTAGCGTAAATAGCACAAGTTGAGAAAAAATAAATGAGTTGTTTTATGGTTGTATTTATGCTGACTTTTTTTCATAAGACTTTGTTGGTCCTCTACCATACATCAAGAGCCAAAAGTCAAGGTTAGAAACCAACAATAATCTAAACTCTTAATCCATGTCTATATGGTTTTCGAATAAAACAAAAACAAAGAATAGAAAATAAAAATCATGAAAGTATTTTATAATTGTTTTATTTCTATATTTGAGTATTTTTGAAAAATATGATTTTACACAACTCCAATATAATAAAAATATGTAAAATTCATAACTTACTATTTATTCAAATAAATAAAAATATATTATAAAAATTATCCATCAAAGTGTATTATAAAACAAAATTAGATTTATATTCATAAATATATGATATTAATAGATTGATAACAAAAATACTTAATTAATCATGTTTGATACTTAACAAAAAAAAATCAATCTAAGTTATATCAAGTTCATTGATTCTTTAACTTGTGCGGACTACTCGTCCCAAGAAAAGAAAATAATACACGTGAGTTGGTGAAATTAAATAAACTAAGGGTTTTATCCGTACTGTTTTAATTGTGTGTTTATTATAATAACTTTTTTCAGCACATCAAAAATAAAGAAAACAAATATTTTTAAACGTTTTTATGGCTTTTTATTTTTGACATTTTTAGTTCTATAATATTATGTTTATCTATACCTTTATAAGAAAATTCACTATTTTGGTTTTCACATTTTATTTTTCAGTTCTATCTTTTTGAGAAATAATTATTTATTTAAATTAAAATAATAACTTACCAAACGTTTTTAAATTTAACAGTTTTTCGATTTGATTATTTTTTAAATTTAATTATTTTCTTAAATTATCTATACCTATATATATATATATATATATATATATATATATATATATATATATATTCACTAGTTTCCAGAAACAGAAATATAAGTAGATAAGAAAACTGACATACCCTGTTATTAATAGTAAAAATTATTCGATAATCGAAATATTGACAGTTAAAAATTTATTGGTTAAATGTCAGTAACAAATTTTATTTACGATGAATAGTAAAATTTATCGATAATTATCGAGAATCGAATATTTATCAGTAAAATTTATTGGTAATTATTATGATTTGACTTTTTTCTTTCTTACTCTTCTTCATTTCTTCCTCACCCTCTCTTCTTTTCCTTAATGTTTTTCCTCCAACTTTGAATACCACTTTCCATATCCTCTTTCTCGACTTAATTTTGTGGACTTAATTTTTAGTTGATATCCTCTTTTGTCGACTTGTGAACTTAATTTTTAGATGATATGTTTTTTAACATATATATCTTATATATTTATTATTTATCTTTTAGTTTTTTATTGATGTGATTTTAATATGTTTTTAATAGATATCTCTTATGTCGAAAATTGAACAGTGTGAAAATAATATACGTGGACAGTCTAATAGTAAATAATATAATATGTTTAACAAATCTCATTTAGACACACTTGTATATTATATTAAAAAAACAATTTTAAGTTTAATTTATTTGGATAAACCATGACTTATAATTTTTTTTTTTTGAACTTTTCTTCTAAATATAATCTCAAATTACTTTAGCCAAATACACACGATCATGATCATAGTAATAAATTAGTTGTATCAGAAAATAATGTTAAAGATTATAGTAAATTATTTTACAATAAAAAGAAATGCTTAACCAGTACCCACAACATGATTCATTGCATGTTGAATTAATGATATTGACTTCAATTCCTTTTCTCAATTATTGCTTAGGGAATACAACATATATCTTCTCTTTAAACTGTATTTTGTGACACTTTTCTAACCACATATAAGGTAACATTGGTAGCGTAATGAAAGACAACCACAGCCATTTTTAGTATCAGAATGTGACTCATTGCAAACATTCAAAGTTGACTCGTGCCAAAAAGAGAATCAATAACCTAGTCAAAAAACATTGTCTTCACCACAAAGCCTCAAGTTCAACACACAATAAAAAAAAAAGTTTAAATATATTTTTAGTCCCTTAATTTTTAATAAATTTTAGAATTAATTTATTTTAAAATTTTAGACCAATTTAGTCCTCCATCTTTTAAAATATGTGACTTTAGTTATTTACTCAAATTTTGGTAGGTTTATTTGATGTTCTGTATATATTTAGATTTGAATTGTTTATATTGTTTGACATATTTTTGCTTTAATATTAAGTCAGATACTATTATAAAACACGCTTGAAATGTCAAATAAATTTAACTAAAATTGATTAAAAGGATTAAATTCACATATTTCGAAAGACGAAGAACTAAATTGGTTTAAAGTTTTGAAATGAACTAATTTCAAAATTTAATGAAAATTAAGACATATTTAACCCTAACAAAAATTTCAACTTAAGCTATTTCTAACTATTCAGATTATTTAAAAAAATGTAGAGTCAATCAATATAAAGAGTTGGTAATTTTTCAAATCAGTTTTATAACCAAAAGATTCCACTATAATTGAAGTTAAAATTGCTTTAAATATCTTTTTTTTTTTCACTTTCAAATCATTTTTAATATCTTAAATAATCAAATCATAAAAAATCCATACAATAAATGATACGTGTCATGAATATGACATTATGAGTGAGTATAATTAATTAACCAACTACTTTGTATTAAGTGCACATTCATTATTTTTTTTTCTCTGAGGTATGGACCCAATCTGTTATGTCCATGTTGATAACAACAGCGTAAGAAGTGGAACTTCCGCAAAGATATGCATGCCCGTTTTTCTATTGTGCCATTAATACATACAAGTTTTGAAATTGTTAAAAAAGTATGAGATTTAACGTCCGAAAAGCACTTAACCATTTAAAAAATCCTATATATAGTGCCTATTTCAATTGTCAGAGACAAGCACAACGTCAAACATGAAAAAAAAAAACATGGAATTTATTGAATTTCATGAAAAGATCATGAATTATCCAACAAAATTCTGACCTGTTAATATATACTTCATAATTTTAAGCAATGTTATGGCCTTAACGTGATTGACCAGTTTGTGTTTGGTACTACTTGCACCTATTTAATACCTATTTAATGCAATATATATTTTTGATAATAAAAAAATAGAGAGAAAGAGAGATATTGAATTGTTAATTAATTGAAAAGTAGTTGCCGACTTGGTAGCTGTTGTGACAAATAGCCTTCAATTTTCAGGTTTAAGTGTTACCCATTAATTGGGGACACGTCAACTTTTAACTTGATAAAGAGATTCAACTAATCATATGGAGTTCATATCATTGAGATTCTCTAAATAATGTATTTATCTTTATTTGATGTTACGACAAAACTTACATTATTATTATTATTATTTTAAATATATTTTTAACTCTTAAATTTGGATATAAAATCAAAATTGGTTTTCATTTCAAATTAAAAAAAAAAATTTAAATTTTAAATATTTTTTGATAAATTTTATTGATGAATTAAAATATCAATCGATAATCATAAAAAAATATACGACTAATTATCATAAATATTAATTAGTAATTAGTGAGATATTTGGGTAGTAAATATTATTCTTTAGTTTATCTTCTTCCTTCTCTTTTTTATTTTTCCTTTTCCTTTTTCTTATTTTTTTTTCTTCTTTTATTTCCTCTTCTTCTCCCCATCTTCTTCCTCCTCCTTCTTATTTTACTCACTCATATATATTCAATTTATAAACCTATTTTGTTGGATTTAACAGAAAATTTGATACTTATTTTACGAACAAATTTATTGAAAAATTTTAAAAAAATTAATTACCAATAAATTTACCTACCGAAAAAAAATCCTTTCCGACAGATTTATCAAATGATTTAACTATAAAACGATCAAAGTTCAAAACTAAAACTTTAACGTTCATTTTGTTGGTAAAATTTATAGACAAAAAAATTTCATCAATATTAAATTTTTTAATTTATTAATAAATTTTATTATCAGATTCATTAAAATTATAATTTACCAACAAATTGTCAGTAATTAAAATTCAAAAATCCATTGCTGTGTAAATTTCAAAGCCATGCACGGTTATTCTATCCCGCTATTTAAGAATTTATACATGAATAATTATAATTTATTTTAATTTCAACTTTTCTGATCATAAATATTACATATTTTTAAGATAGTAAGTTACTTTTCGTTTCATACTTTCTTCATAAATTGTAGGAGAATAAACCTCTCAAGAGTCCTCTTCCTATTTTAAATAATATTGAATGTCTTCAAAAAGATAAAATGCTATTAACAAGTATAGTAAAAAACATAAAAAAAAAAACAGTAAATATATACTTGGAATATTTAGAACTACGGAAAAAGATAACAATACTAGCAAATGCATTGAGAACCTGTAATAGTGGCGGCCGCAGACCGTTTATCATTTATTAATTATTTTCTTACAATAACATAAGAAAATAATTAATCATGCAGGTCAATAAAGAAATTCGATCCTGACCCACATACATACCCATATATACATCATACTTATTATGTATGTACCTCTTTTGTTATTGCAGAATTAGAAGAAGTCATGCATGTTGAAAGTGGTTGGAGATGAAGTGAAGAAAAGTGAAAGAGAAAGGCATAGATTAGATGTGGATTGGATACTGGCCACAGGAAATGCATCTGGAGATGATTCTTACATATAGTTGTTTACGTAAACCACGTCGCATTGCTAAATCAGAGAAACGCAAAGATGCTCAGGTAAGTGATTCAAGCAGAGAAGAAACTAGGTTTCATCATGAATGGGGCAAGCACTCAGAGTCAGAATCGGAATCGGAATCGTCCTTTCAGAAGGTGGTGGAGATGGGAGTGCCGTGTAACGAATGCGTTGAAGAAAAATTGCGATGGTTAAGATCTCAGATCATTGGTAATAGTGCAGAGTTTGATTCTCCGTTTGGAAGACGAATCGTTGTGTATGCTGATCACACCGCTTCCGCTCGTAGTCTTCGCTACAACGAAAACTTCATCGCCGATCATCTTCTTCCTTTCTACGGTACCTGCGTTCGCTTTCTTCATCTTTACTTTATCCATCAATCTTTTTCAAATCAAATCTCAACTCCCTCACGTTTTTGTTTCTTCCCAAATCCAATTTCCGTTTCAAAATTTTAAAATCAGTTTAGTTTCTAAATTTTTTCTAATATAAAATTATTTAGTATTTTTGATAATTCGTTTGAGGGGTTAAGATGTTTTTTTTTTTTTTTTACTTTGAAAAATTACTATTATAAAATCTGACTCTTCTTAAATTGTAGGAACCTAAAAATAGTTAAATCTAAATTTTTTTCATAATTTTGTGTACAACTTGCAAAAAGAGAAAAACATATAATGTGTAGATGATTTTTTTTTCATAATTTTGTTTACAAAATAAAGTAAATATAATTTTTATAACTTCTTGAAATCGGGTGCATAAATTAATTTACTTCTAAAAACATATGTTGATTTTTCTTCTTCTGAAAAAACTAATGTAGCTTGAGTTTTCTCTTTTAAAAATAACATTTGATGTAATAAACTCAACCTAAAAATTGAAGGGTTCATTAAGTACATGTATTCGGTGAATTATTACTATCGAGTTTTATTTACAATTGGATTATTTTTATATATTAAGCTAAATGTTCATTTCAAAAAGTATAAAAGTAGTATTGGTTCAAAGTATTCGTGATAAATTTTTTCAAATTACAATGTATATATTAAACTATAAATATAAATATTAATATTAATATACATACACAATATGTTAACATATTAGAGTTTGGCCGCGATAACACTATGATATAGTAGTATAACTAATAGTTTTTACATAACTTGTAAAGGAGGGAGGATAAGAAATGCCAATCATAATTGAAATTGATCAAGTTGATTTAATATACACAACTTCAAGGTCAAATTTATTGTGTCATCACATAATTTAATAAATTTGTGCATTAATATTAATTTAATAGTGGTCTCCATTGAAATTTATAAATAACGTGTAAATAATAAAGAAACAATATTCTCACGTTGAAATTTTTGATGACGAGGATGTACTCTCACAATATATATAATATATATGTATCCTTCGGGGTATTTATGTTTTTCACAATAGTGATATAATCAGCGGATTTTAAACACCAATTATAGAAAAGGAACATGATGTGAAAGCAACAGAAGAGAAAAAAAAACCCTAATAATCGTTCCTCTTTCGACATTTATTTATATCCATGCATTAAGGAGAAAACAACAAGAACTTAAATTATAAGCAAAAGAAAAAAAAACTAAAGTTAAAAAAACTCACTTTTTTTTTTTGAAGTAAGAGATATAAAACGTTTACGTGACACGGTCCTATAAGAATTATCATAAGAAAAATGTCTCTGTAGTTTATATATATATTTTTTCAATAATTGTCCCTTGAAAAATCAGGTGGATTATGTTTCTCAAACTAGTGTGAACATATAACCACCATGATTGTTCAAAGAGGAAGGGGTTTAGTTTCTTTTGACTTGCACATAATCCAAATCTGAAACAAAATTGGTTCTTCTCTTCTTAGCCAATCATAGATGAATTTTGAACTATAAGAACATGCATTCAAACTCGTGCTTTTTATTTTCTGCGTACACAGGTAACACTCACACGTGCGACAGTTACGTGGGAAGCAGGACAACAAAGATGGTAGAGGAAGCAAGAAAGTACATTAAAAGATGCTTAGGTGGCGGAAAAGACGATGCACTCATCTTCTGTGGCTCTGGCTCCACCGCAGCCATGAAGAGGCTGCAAGAAGTTATGGGAATCACAGTACCCTCAATCTTAAGGGAAAGGGTTTTGAAGAGCCTCAGCACAGAAGAAAGATGGGTGGTTTTCGTTGGACCTCACGAACACCATTCCAACCTCCTTTCTTGGAGGCAAAGTTTGGCTGAGGTGGTAGAAATTGGTCTTGATCACCAAGGCTTGATAAACATGGATGCTCTTAAGCTAAAACTTGAGTTCTACAAAGACACCAATCGACCCATGTTAGGATCTTTCTCAGCTTGTAGCAATGTCACGGGAATTCACTCAGATACACGAGCAATCGCTCACCTTCTTCACCAATACAAAGCCTTCGCATGCTTTGATTTTGCAGCGAGGTAAGCTAGAATCATAGACATCCTTTGATGGTGTTTCAATGTTAATGAACTCAGTAGGTAGCACGAGTCATTAGAATTTGATGAAAAATTATTCTATGTATGTGTTTGTTTATAGTGGTCCATACGTGGAAATAAAGATGAGGTGTGGGGAGAGTGATGGGTATGACGCAGTGTTCCTGAGTCCACACAAGTTTCTCGGTGGTCCTGACTCTCCTGGGATTCTGCTCATGAACGATGCTCTCTACCGATTAAGATCTTCGCCGCCATCAACTTGTGGAGGTGGAACTGTGGATTACGTCAACGGCTTCAACGAAAAGGTAATAATATACGTATTCAAATTATAAACAAAATATTTAAAGTCAAATCATAAACAAAACATTTAAAGTCAAATCATAAATTTAGTCTTCCCACGTAACCTGATTGGAGAAGAAAAACAAAAAGTCTTCGCAGGTTGTTTATCATTTCATTTCCTGTATCACAATTTCGTGTATAAAAACGTGTTTATATAAATCAATCCCTGTTGTCGTTTTCTAGAGATAGGATTTTTTATTGATTCATATGAATTGAAATGGAAAGAAAAATAAGCTTCTTAATTATGGTTTGAAAGTTTATGTGGGTGTTGATAATATATTGCAGGATACAGTGTACTTGGAGAACATAGAGGAAAGAGAAAATGGGGGCACCCCTCCTATAATCCAGACAGTGAGAGCAGCATTGGCGTTTTGGGTGAAAGAGTACATAAGCTACAAAGAGATTGAGAAACGTGAACAACTTTACATTAAGAAAGCACTTAAGAGACTAATGTCAAACCCAAACATTGAGGTTCTCGGAAACTTGAGCACCAAAAGACAAGCCATATTGTCATTTATCATTTATTCTACAACCAACAAAACCTCTTTGTCACCTGGTTGGGGAATTAAATGGCTACAAGAGAAACAGGAAAAACAAAGAGAAGAAGTTAATTTTTGGAAAGAGACAGAGAGCGAAAGAGGTAAGCTTCTTCATGGCCCTTTTGTTGCAACACTGCTAAGTGACCTATTTGGCATTCAAGCTCGTGGAGGGTGTGCTTGTGCTGGACCTTATGGCCACCAATTGCTCGGTATCAACAAAGCTCAATCTCTTGCTATTAGATCAGCAATTCAACAGGTACATTCTCTCACTTATAGTAATCCAAATTCATATTACTGTAAGAACCAAATGGGTAAACAATGTTTAAACTGAAATTGCTTATTACTTGAACAGGGTTATGTTGGAGTAAAACCTGGGTGGAGTAGAGTTAGTTTTCCGTATTACATGGAGGAGGAGGAATTTGAGTTCATTTTAACAGCGATAGAGTTTGTAGCAAACTATGGCCAACGCTTCCTTCCCTTGTACAGCTTCAATTTGAGAAACGGCAGTTGGAGAATGAAGAAAGAGCAACTTCAGGCTCTGATCAACCAAAATAACTGCAACTTTCGAAAAACTCTTGATGAAGCAGATGATTTGAAAGCAGTGAAAGCAGGTGTTGGATATAACGTTGGAACCAAACAAGTTAGTGTGTTAAGGAAATCATACTTAGATATGGCAAAATATATTGCAACTCTTCTCCCCAGGTTCCCTTCTCAGGCCATACTCCATGAAGATGTAGATCCCAATGTTCTCTATTTTAGACTTTAATTATTTGCTAAACATCAATTAGCATTCGTTAATGTATATTTCACTACTTGTTTTAATGATGTTTTAAGGAAAGTGTGTATCATTTGGATACTAATACATGGCTATAATCAGTCATAATAACTTCCTCTTACGACATGAAGATAGGTTTTGGAATATTGAGAATGAAAAAAATGAAAAAATGAAAAATCACTTAGAATATGACATCTTATATTATAAAAAAAAAGTTGTCAAAATTTAGTAGTTAAAAAATTATTTTTCTATTATTAATAGAAGCCATTCGATATTAATTATAGTTAGATAGATTTTCAACGTGTGAAGTCCATTATCAGTTTTCACTGATTAAAATCCCTTCTGCTTTCATAAAAACAACATGTAATTTATTTGGCATGGTTAAATTAATACTCCAACTTGCAATGATATTGTTCTTTCTTTCTTATTTATTGATTCTTATTTATTATAAATTTTCATAAACATTTTCAACAATTAAAAAAGTAAACGAATTATGCTTAAACTTCTTTATAAATAAACAAAGAAAGAAAAAAACTGAGCTGTTTATAATTATACTTAATTTATAATTTAGTTTATATAAATTCTTTCATATAAATTTTCTTAATTATTATGTTTAATTGTATGTAAATTGATTTTAATTTATAAGATTTTTTTTCTTTAAAGCATTTCAGGAAAAAAGATATTTGACATTATTTTACTACAGATTGACAATTTTTAAAAAATAAACTATTTTTAATATAAAAATTAAATTTTGTATTTATAATAAAAATTCGAAGAGTAATAAAAAAATTACTAAATAAATGTATAAAAAAATCTGCTATCAAAATACTGATGCCTTTTGTAAAATATTTATCTGAATATCGTCATGGAAAAATAGGTTCCCCAAGAGGTTGGAAGCAAATGGATGATTGTGGGGACAATCGTCACGACAGATATTTTATTTATTTTATATAATTTTTTTTGAACATAAACTTGATAAATATCTGTTGTCCCGTGAAATAAGAATTACTTTTTTGAAAAAAAAAAATTAAAAATAAATTTATATAAGAAATATAAGATGACGTTAAATAGCTTCAATTTATTAATTACCTTCTAAATTAATAATGTTCTCAAAAATATAAAAATATATCAAAGTTTCAACAAACATACAAGCTAAAAGTCTAGGGTAGCAAACAATCCATCCAGTCATTGAAAAAAAAAATTGAGTTGACAAATCTATTAATTTACTTTTTTTATAAACAGTTAATGACTGATTAATTAGTTTTGAATTTTATCAAATATATATTAGCTAAAGTTGAAGGATAGCAAAACAACTCATCTATTAATTAAAAAAAAATTGAATTAGATCAAATCTATTAATTTACTTTTATAGATATTAAGTTTTTGATTCAATGGATACTTTAATTAATATTTATTGGATTAAAGTTAATTTATATTTTTTTTTCACAATTTAATATTTAAATTTTCAAAAATTATTTTAAAAGAATAAAATAACAGTTACCAAAATATACAATTTCGAGTCTTGTATTATATGAAGGAAACAAAAATATTTTTTTTCCCAAAGATAAGAAATATATAACTACTCTTAAATGCAATTACCAATTTTTCATTAAAGTTGATGTATTTATTGACTCACTAATACTATGGCTCATTAAATATAAATGCGATTCAAACCATTTAACTTTACATGTATCTCTGAAAAGAATTTCCAATGTATGATATTATTATTATTATTTTAAATTAACCAACTTAACTAATTTTATTTGTATTTATAATTAGATATATATTTATTTGCCACATATAAAATCGAATGTTGTATTTTCATGAATGAATTGGATATACCCATCAATAAAAAAAATAGTTATTGAAATTGAATGCATTTATATTAAAGAATGAACATTTTTTTAATGAATAAAAAAATAATGATTTCTATTTGATTTATTATAACCCAAACTAAAATTTATCCAATCCATATTTTAAAATATTCAAGAAAGTAAAATAATCTTTTATACCTCTAAGAATCACCGTTTTCCCCAAAATTATAAGACAAGGTAACGTATCATTAAGGTTATTACTTGGTTCAAAAAAAGGTAATAAATATAGCATTACCATGCACCCATAGCCAACAGGAACAAAAAGAAAGGAACCATACATTCTATTAAAATAATTCTTAAAGTTCAAATACTATGTTTCGCACCTGAATTTTACGCATCCACAATAAAAACGAACACCACCAGGTTTGTGCAGCCCATAATATAATCCCACTGAAACTCCATCTCTTACCAAAATATAAGTCCAAAACTCTTTTGCCTTCTCTCGAATCCTTCTATGCCACCTTTTCTTATATGCTGAGTTACATCAACAACATCATTCGCTATTCTTTTCAGTTCTTCTACCTAATGCGGGAGGAGCACCCCTTGTTGGCAGAGAAACCTGTGTTAGTCCAACCATGCTTGGATCAAAGCCATGGCCAGGAAAAAACCGACAGCGATGTTGTGTTATCCAAAACAACCACATCGGACAAATCTCATGACTTTTGCAACCACTCTGAGTCCTTCAAGAAGCTCGTGGAGATGGGTCTGCCGTGTAATGAATCAGTGGTGGAAAAACTGCGTTGGTTGCGGTCCCAAATCATTGGTTACCATGCAGAGTTTGATTCCCCATTTGGAAAAAGAAAAGTTCTCTATGCTGACCACACTGCTTCTGGCCGCAGCCTTCACTATAACGAGAATTTCATTATCAATCACGTTCTTCCTTTCTATGGTATGATACTCACATCATTCCATCAAACCACCCTCATTCATATATATATAAGCTCTGATTGTTATAAGAGTAAATAGTATAGAAGACACTGGAATTTTGAATGTGGAAACATGTCTTTTAATCTGTTATCTTTTTGTGCACATAGGTAACACGCACACATGCGACAGCTACGTTGGAAGCAGGACAACAAAAATGGTACACGAAGCAAGTGAGTACATTAAGAAATGTTTAGGTGGTGGGGAAGATGATGCACTTATATTATGTGGCTCGGGAACAACTGCAGCTATCAAGAGGCTGCAAGAAGTGATGGGGATCACTGTGCCATCTGTTATGAGGGAAAGGGTTTTGAAGAGTGTGAACACAGAAGAAAGATGGGTGGTTTTTGTGGGACCGCATGAGCACCATTCAAACCTTCTTTCTTGGAGGCAAAGTTTGGCTGAGGTGGTAGAGATTGATCTTGACGACCAAGGATTGCTTGACATGGATGCTCTAAGGATACAAATTGAGGCCTACAAAGATACCAACAGGCCCATGTTGGGATCTTTTTCAGCTTGTAGCAATGTCACGGGAATCTACCTAGATACACGTGCAGTTGCTCAGCTTCTTCATCAGTACAAAGCCTTTGCATGCTTTGATTTTGCAGCAAGGTACTTGTATATATAGAATTGTGAGAATGGAGAATTATTACATATAGTTTGAAACCACCACATGTTTATAGTACTGTACAATTTTCATGTGACAGATTTAGTGAAGTTTAAAACTCAACTACATGTTAAGTGAAGATCAATGAGAATCGAACACTTGAGTAAAACATCCAATGATTTCTGGTTGTACATGAGTGTGTGTGTTGGAAAATTTGGAAACTTGATAATGTTTTTGGTTGTTTGTTTAGTGGTCCATACGTGGAGATTGACATGAGATCTGGGGAAAGTGATGGGTATGATGCAGTGTTCTTGAGTCCACACAAGTTTCTTGGTGGTCCTGACTCTCCTGGGGTTCTCCTCATGAACAAGGCCCTTTATCTTCTAGGATCTTCTCCACCGTCAACTTGTGGAGGTGGAACCGTGACTTATGTCAATGGCTTCAACGAACAGGTAAATCTCCATTCTCATGTTTGGAATTTGGATTGTATTATTCTCTCATTGTATATTGCAACCCTAATAGCTATAATAAGATATTGCATTGAAGATCTGCTAGAAGAATAACACCAACAAAAACCACAGAGAACTAATAATATACTTCAAAATATGTAGACATTGATCTTTCAATATTCACCTTGTGTTCATTTAAACTTCATCCATCATCATCATCATCATCACGTTATCAATGCAGGAAACATTATACCTGGAGAGCATAGAGGAAAGGGAAAGTGGGGGCACGCCTCCAATAATCCAGACAGTGAGAGCAGCATTGGCATTTTGGGTGAAAGAATACATAAGCTGTGAAGAGATTGAAAAAAGTGAGCAAATGTACATCAACAAGGCACTAAAGAGGCTTGGTTCAAACCCCAACATTGAGGTCCTAGGAAACTTGAAGGCCAAGAGACAAGCTATATTGTCGTTTCTGATCTACTCCACCACCTATTGTTCCTCAGCAGGTGAATGGAGTGATGGTAACCAGAAAAATGAAGGTGAACTTGATCTGTGGGCAGAAACAGGGAACCAAAGAGGGAAACCACTTCATGGCCCTTTTGTTGCAACATTGCTCAATGACCTCTTCGGAATCCAAGCTCGTGGAGGGTGTGCTTGTGCTGGACCTTATGGCCACCAATTGCTCCACATCAACAGGTCTCAGTCACTTGCCATTAGATCAGCAGTTGAAAAGGTGAAAAATTATCCACAATATCTTTAAATATTGTGTTTCCAACTATACAATATCGACACTACAACTAAATTTGAATTTTTCTACTGAGTTTTTCTGAACTGTTTTCATCAGTATATTTTGAAGGTATAGTAGATAACACAATAATACTAAGCATAGAATATGAACTGACTAAAACTCAGTGTGAAAGTTGATGATGTAAAACACATTTAGCTGTTTTGAAAATTGAAGTGGCAAAGCAAGTTCTGAAAAGCAAAACTGTTTGTTACTTTGACAGGGTTACATTGGAGTAAAACCAGGGTGGACAAGAGTTAGTTTTCCTTACTACATGAGTGAAGAGGATTTTGAGTACATTCTGAATGCCATAGAATTTTTAGCTGTGTATGGCCAACGCTTCTTTCCCCTTTATAGCTTTAATTTGATAAATGGGAGCTGGAGATTGAAGACAGAGAAAGTTGAGGCACTAACCAGTGAAGGAAACTGCAACTTTGGTGTTCATAGTATTTGGTGGAACGAATCAAACTTTGAGGTGGCTAAATGCATTGCTACTCGCCTTCCAAATTTCCCTTCTCAGGGAATAATCAAGGAGGAACTCGATCCAAATATCTTCTGCTTCAGAGTGTAAGTAAAATGATATATGGATACTCTAAATACAATAATAGTTATCCATGTCATTGTTTGAAGTGAATACATACCATACATTATTTGTTCTATTTACAAATATTTCGTGATACTTTCCATTGTTTTCACACAATGATCGATGTGCATCACTCCAACCAACTCTTGTGGGTTACTAGGAAGAATTATTAAGTTAAATATTGAGATCTTTAGCAATATTCTTTTATTTTTATAATAATTTTTTATATTATACTTACTTAAATATTATTAAGTTTTGATTAAAATTTAAAAATCTTACAAATTTAAGATTTTATATTAAATTAATCCATAATTATTCATTTGATTTTGATTTTGTTAAAAAAAACATGTTAAATATGTTATTGGTCCCTTAAGTTTCACTGAATTTAGTTTCTCGTCAAAACTTTTGACTAATTTAATTATTCATCCTTAGAAATACGTGAATTTAGTCTTTTTACTCAAATTTTATTAAACTTATTTGAAGTTTGGAACGTGTTTTATGAAAATATTTGAGTTAACATTTAAGCGAAAATGAGTCAAACGATGTAAACAATTCAAATAGTATCATGAAGTGCGTTTTGAAACGTTAGATAAACTTAACAAAATCTGATGACTAAATTCATACATTTATAAAGACGTATAACTAAATTCGTCAAAAGTTTCTAAGAGAGACTAATTCCAAATTTTACTGAAACTTAAGAGACAAAAATATATTTAACCAAAAAAATATTAAGTTGATTTTTTAATTTTTTTAACTGGTTTGAGTTTTCAAAAATTAATGCAATTTGAAAGTTTTTATTAAACTTTTTAAAATGGACTAGAAATTTTCATATAACACTAAGATTATATTAATTTTACTCTATTGTTTAATTTTTTTTATTTGTTTAAGTATTTCACTGTGATTTTTTATTTTTCTGTTTCCAACTTAACAAACTCGTAAAGTAGAGGAAGTCTTGAGAATGAAGAAAACGTGTTAATCGATAAGAAAAAGTAATTATTAGCAATTATTAGCGAAAACGAAAAGAATCTATCACGCCATCTCATTAATAACAAAAGTTAAACATAGAATATTGAAATGAAAAAATATTGTTGAACACTTAAAACACAAATTCTTTAAATAAAAATTTAATTAAAAATATTTATATTTATTCATTATTTAAAATTTAATGAAATCTATTATTAATAATATTATTTTATTCATGAACTACTATATTTAAGAGATAATGTGTGTTCCAAATAAAAATTTCTAAGTTTCAAAATCAAAGATCAATAACTCATTAAGTCAATACTAGATTGAAACAATGTATATCATACTTAAATAGATTATTATATGTTCCCTAACATATTATTTTTAGTTGTGTTAAAAATATTCTTATAATATATTATTTATTATTAGCCAAACTCTATTGTAAATCATAAAATTTAATACATTCTATTATTTATAATTTAAATAATTTAGTTCATCGAAATAACACTTTACGTAACGACACTGAAACTTAGACAATTAACTAAAAATATAATATTTTTTAATTGTATATTTTTTTAGATTTTTATTTCATACGCATATTTTTTATAATCACTAATTTTACTATTTAAGGACTTTTATTGGGGACAGCGATTAAGAAATAAAAAGTATAACATTGTGTTGAAAGTGGCATGAAAATATATTAAAAAATTGTGAGAGAATATATTTTTACGCATTTAAAATCCAAGGTTCTCTAACTTTAAAACTATGGGTTTTCCTCATGTTATTGGATCCATATGTTTCAAGAGATTTTTTTTCTCAACAAGCTTCCAGCTGTTTTGCTTTATTACTATTTTATTGCTTTACTATTATTTTTATTTGAGATATAATGAGACTCTTGCTATTATTTTTTTTAGTTGTTAGTTTCATAACTTAATTATATGATATTTGATATTTTTTTTATAATTATTTGATTCCATTCGATTATCATTTAATATTCCTTTTTAATATATAATTATAAAATTTACTATTTTAATATTAAAATAATAAAATATTTATCATTTTAATATTAGATATTTAATAATATCATATTTTATTAATTATAGTTTTTTCAATTTAAAAAAAATGCTTAATTAATGTTTAAAATACTAAAAAGGTAAATATGAGTATGAATACAATGTATCGGTTTGCAAAGGAGTAAAATAGGAATTTAGATTTTTGTTACGTTTATTTGGACTTTTCTGTTGTGTTTAGAGATGGCAAATAAATCCGTCTCCGTGGGTATTGCCCGAACCCGTCCCCGTTTTGACGGGGAATCCCCGCATTGACTGGGTATGGGTATGGGGAATCCCCGACTTTTTCAGTTGGGTATGGGGATGGGTATGGGGATGTACATATACCCGTCCCCGCCATATCTTCATTCTCGTTTAAATTATCAAAATATTCACAATTAATCAAGTAACCCATATATATATATATATATATATATATATATTCTATTTTTTATTTCTTTTAATTATTTCATTTGTCATTAAACTCATTCTCATCTCCAATATATTTTTTATCTTTTCATAATATTTATGTAA
>Ga0214544_1001969_pt1 | contig 43264 bp, 39 predicted proteins | sample CNSS3metaG_FD_160074 | JGI IMG/M metagenome (GOLD analysis project Ga0214544, IMG submission 160074) | Root nodule microbial communities from cowpea collected in UCLA plant growth center, Los Angeles, California, USA - CNSS3 | ecosystem: Host-associated > Plants > Roots > Nodule | place: USA...
TTAGCATGCATGTAGATTTAAAATCATTATTTTCTATTCGATTAAGAAGCAAAGGACATAGATAAACAAAAACCACAACAATAATCAAAATAACAAAACATATAAATTCATCTAACCTCAGAATCCAGTTAAGAAATTACAGTGGAATCAACCCTAAAAGCTTAGCCCTCCATGGCTTTGATGGAATACATGATGATATGATGAAAAGAAAATAAAAGAAAGTATGAGAGATGTGGTAGAGATGGTATCTGCCAAAACCAGAGAGTTCTAAGTCTGTAAGCTGTAAGCTGTCAGTCGTAAAATGTCAGTCCCTTCTGCTCCCTCAAGTCTCTTTATATAGGCTTCAACTGGACTTTGGGCTTTATCTGTCAGTTGCTAAAATCTTTTATTTTTATTTAATTAATTAGCAACTTAATTCCTGTCCAATTTCCAATTTTGCCCTTCTCATTTAACCATATTTGCAGTTTTGACCAGAGTTGACTGCTGACTTTGACCAGTTGACCAGAGTTGACCAGAGTTGACCAGCTTTGACCATTTCAGTGTCCATTGAGAGACTGCCACGTGTCAGCTCTTCCAAATCAGATTTCTCTCTCCTTCCTTAGGGTTTGTTCCTCCTTTGACGGCTGAAACGTGATGGTGGCAGCGGCAAAGCTCGCGGTGGTTGTAGGTGCGTGGCTGTTGGTTCCGGCGAAGTGTTGCAGGTTCGTGGCTGCTGGTGCACGGTGGTTCAAGCGAAGGTGGAAACATTCATCTCGTTCGATCTGCGGTGGAGGCGCTAGTTTGCTTCGCAGTGGCAGTTTCCATGGCTGCTGCGTGAGGATGGTGGAGTGTTCGCGTTGTTGCTGCAGATGCGGAGGCGAGAAGATGGAGGTGTGGTGGTTCTGCAGTGGTGGCGTGAAGCTGCTGCCATGGTTGTGCGAGAACAAGCTTCACGGAGTTGTGGAGGTCTGCGGTGATGACGGAAATGGCGCAGTGCTGTTGCGGTGGTGCTGTCGCTGCTGGTGCGTCGCCGGCAATGGTGTGATGGTGATGCAGTGGTGACCGGTGAGGTGAGGAGGTGCGGCGGCGGCTGCCATGGTGGTGGAAGGAGAGGAGAAAATTAGGGTTAGGGTTTTGGGAGATGAAGATGATGACGTGGCAGCCTTCCATTGGACAGCTTGTTAGTGCAAGGATTGTTGCCACGTGGCTTGCTTTGGTTGGCTAATTTTAAAAGGTGGGGATTGCCACATGGCATGATCTGGTTGAGTGGAGTTTAAGTGGTAGGAGGGGTGCAACTTAGTGAAAACTAGGGGTGCAGAACAAGTTTTTGTGGTCCACTTGAGGAAGGAGTGTGCAAATAAAATCTGGGGGTGCATTTAGCTCCTGATTTATTCTTTTCCAGAATTTCTTGATTTTGGACTTATTTTGTAACTTTGAATATTTCAAAATCACACTATTAATTGACCAAATATAAATTCCAGCTCCATTAACAAACGTTAGAATATCCAATAATATTTTATGCAACTAAAATCAATTTTTACGCCACTTTTACCAAACTTAGTCAATAAATCCAATAATCACAAATCCTAATTAAATCAATCTTTAAGCACAGAAAATTCAATTAAATACCCAAATTTAAATATTAAATGAGGGCAAAAATTTGAACTCATCACTCGCCTAAGCGAGATCCCACGTGGTTTTCCTGATGCCCTTTCGAGCCCTCGCCTAGGCGAAGGGGACTCGCCTGAGCGAGCACGTCTCGCCTGAGCGAGATCCTTCAGCCTGAGCGAGGTGCTGGGCAAGGCAGGGCGCTGTGTGATTGTTTTCTTGACTTGGTTGGTGAATGTATGGCTTGAATTTAAGTATTGTGATGAGAGTATGAGATAAATGAGTATGCATGTGTGAGGTAAATCATGAATTGTGAATAATGGGTTGGTACGATCTTAGCATGAAAATTGTATGAGATGATTCATGAAATTGAAATGATGAGTTTGGTATGAATTCAACATGAGACATGAAAGAGTTGGTATCAATGTGGCACGGTAACGATATGAGATGGAGTTCCATATTCTGGGTTCGAGAATAAAGAGTTGATATGGCTTGGTTGAGGATACGAAGGCGATGAATCATGAGAAACTGTATGAGATGTATGTATATAATTGTGTGTATGCATGATGAATCTGTTTTGGTTGATTAAGGAAGTTTGGTCTGTGTCAGTGTGTAATTCCTTGGGATTCTTTAGGTGGGACTCACAGGGTCGCACTTCAATGGTCGGGACGTAATTCCATGGCCCCTGTTAGTGGGTGTCCATGGTGGTGCCCCATCTGTATAACTAGGTAAGGATTCAAGGTAAGGTTGCATCCTGACACTCTAAGGAGTCAGTTAGTCTCACCTAGAGCGGACTGACTCCTATGGTGAGAGTAGCAGGAGGCCTGAAATTCATTAAGGGCTAACCTTGTGGTGAGGGAAATTGATTTATTGTAACACTTGTAACACATAGCTCGGGGGTGAGCAGAGGTATCAACCACAAGTGCAAGCATTCGCTGAATCCAACCATGGTTATATGTATCCGGATGAGTCGAGTCGTGTCGTAGTGTATTGTGTGAACAGTCATAATATGCTTGGTTGATTTGAATGTATGATATTGTGGAATTATATCTGATCTGATGGATAAACTCTTCGTACTCTAGCTTACGCTACTTTCTTTGTTGTGTGATCTGCTGTGTGGTACTCTCTTTTGCGATGATCATCAACTTGTTGGTGTGAGCAGATGCGAGGAACACCCGTAGGCGACAGGGGGGTGGAGATTCCGCTGCATAGTCCGCGTGGACTAGTTTATATTTCCGTATGGGTTTATTTAAGGTTGCGACCCACGTATTTGTTCATCCGTAGATTTATGTACTTTGGTTAACTTTTCATCTAATTTTCTTTTGGGCATCATGGTGTGTCATGGGTTGTATGGAATTGAGTTTGAAACTCCTAGACCGCGCTTTTATGTTATCTTCCTCGTAACACTTCCTTTAATTTCGCGTACTTAATTAAATGGGGTGTTACAATTACTAGAATTTCAGTCATAGATATTAGGTATAAATGAGAATCTTAACGGGTTCGTTGAAGTTTATTTAATTAATTTGAAATTTATATTTATATATTAAGTAAATAATAATCATAAAATAACTTATAAAGAAGTCAACTATAAAAGAATTGTAAAATCAACTTGTCTTTTTATATTTATTTTAATTTTTTGGGTTAAATATGTTTTTTGTCCCTCAAGTTTCAGTGAAATTTTTGGAATTAGTCCCTCTTCAAAACTTTTGACCAATTTAGTCATTCATCTTTAAAAATATGTAAATTTAGTCATTTTAACCAAATTTTGTTAAGTTTATATGACGTTTCAAGCACATTTCATGATAGTATTTGAATTGTTTACACCGTTTGACACATTTTCGCTTCAATGTTAACTTAAATATTATCATAAAATGCGTTTAAAATGTCAAATAAACTTAACAAAATTTGGTAAAAAAAGACTAAATCCACAGATTTATAAAGATGAAAGACTAAATTGGTATAAATTTTTGAAGAGTAACTAATTCCAAAATTCACTAGAACTTGAGGAACAAAAACATATTTAACCCTATTTTTTTTATATTGTCTACTGTTTTAAAAGCTTCTTTTATTGTCATCCCTATCGATTATACACACTCTTCATTAAATGATCAAACTTAATATAATCGATTATAGTACTGGAACAGAAAAAGTTAAAAAAATGTTTTTGCAAATAATCAGTCATACCAACATATAATTAATTATATTGTTATTGCAACCTCTAAGATTAATATGATAGATTATAATAGATTACGTAATCAATTAAAAACGTTGTTTTACATTTTTCATAAAATTTAAGTTTTAGAAAACATTTTTTCTCTTTTCAAGTTCCTTTTAATTGCAGTGTGCTATGATTTAATTGTATTATGTAAAAACACAAAACAAATAAAGTCAATTCTGATATTGAATCTTCATGGACATCTTTAAACATCATCAAAGCAGCATGATGGAGGCTTCTTTCCAGAAAGTCCAGTTTTCTACTTCCACATATTTTGTATTATTAGACGTGTCATTTATGTTTATAGTAAAAATTTCTTTCTAAAACTCTTTTAATGTGTAAGACATGAGATTTATTTGTTATAAATAATGCTTGTGAGTGATAAGAGTTTAAAAAAGTTATAAAGGAAAATATAATTTTTTAATTTAATTATATTAAATTTTTTTAATATTTGATGCTAATATTTTAGTTATTTATAGTATTTAACACGTTTTTATTTTAATATTAACTATAAATTACACTTGACATGTCTACACAATTTTACACAAGGTTAAATATGTTTTTGTTCCTCAAGTTTTAGTGAAATTTGAAATTAGTCATTCTTCCAAATTTTTTGACCAATTTAGTCTTTCATCTTTAAAAATGCATGAATTTATATCTAATGTTTCAAGCACATTTTATGATAGTATTTGAATTGGAATGGTTTACATTATTTGACACACTTTCGCTTTAATATTAACTCAAATATTATCATAAAATGTGTTTAAAATGTTAAATAAACTTAACAAAATTTGATAAGAAAGACTAAATTTACATATTTATAAAGATAAATGATTAAATTGGTATAAAATTTTGAAAGAAGAACTAATTTCAAAATTCACTTAAAACTTTAAAAAACAAAAACATATTTAACACTTTTAACATGTGTCTATTATTTTTTAGAGTAAAGTAACCTTCCTTTCCATTGTTTGTTTGCTGTGTTGCTTTCCACCGAAATGGAGCAAGATTCCCATCATCACCAAAGATGGGAAGGCAAGGTTTCAGCGAGGTTGCGAAACGTCACCAAAGCACAAGCATGGCCTCTGGTGAAAGACTTCTTCAATCTCCACAAGCGCTTCCCCACGCTCGCCACGTGCTACGGGCTTCACGGATCCAACGGTGATCCTGGCTGCATAAGATACTGCGCCGGCTTCTCCATCCCATCCAACGGTCCAGAAAGCGTGAGCTGGTCCAAGGAGAGGCTGCTTGCCGTTGATGATGTTGACTTCTGGCTCAAGTATGAGATAGTGGAGAGCAACATTGGATTCAATTCGTATGAGTCCACGATGAAGGTCACGAGCGATGATGATGATGATGATGATGATGAGTCAAATGGATGTATGTTGGAATGGTCCTTCGCCGTTGATCCTGTGAAAGGGTTGGAGCTTGAGGAACTGGTTGGGAAGTACCATGTGGCCCTTCAGGTTATGGCCCAGAAAATGGAGGAAGAAATTCAAAGTTTGGTGAGTGGAATTTTGAACAATACATGATCAGATCTGTTTTCATTTGTTTACTAAATAATCACTTTTATATTAAATGTATCATGTAATTTAGATTTTGGTTTTTATTAGTATGATTGAGTTGTTTTCTTAAAGTATGAATGTTTTTAGAGAAGTTTATCTATAAACCAAATTGGCTCTGCAAAAACTTCTACTCTCTTCCTTCCTTTCACACCTTTTCTTCGTAGCTTCACAAACAAAATGTTGGCCGGTGTTGGTCCAACCGGCTCTCATAATAGCTTACCCATAGAAGAACAAGTTGATCGCAAAGAACATGTAAAAACATTCTCTTCACAAACGTCACCGCACCACAAACATTACTCTATTTATTAACTTTATCAACTTTGTTAACAAAATGTTTCTCAAAAAATAATTTTCCTTGTCATTTTACTACTACCTCAATTGATCAAAGAAAACCCAATTTTTAATCCACAAAATAACATGTTAACCTTATCTTTGTACAAAGAATTTTAATAATTACATGAAATTAAAATACAAAGGTATTTAAAAAATTTATACTTGAATTATCTTCATTTCTTAAATAGTTTGTTTAAATGAAATAATCAAAATATCTTTTTGGATAAAAAAAGTTAATTTCTCTTTTAAGATGAAATTTTATTTTAAAACTATTTTGATAACTCGACTTTACCATTTGGTTTGAGTTGACTTAGCATGACTTTCGGCACAAATCAACTCATCTTGAGTCATCTTGACCGTGAGATCAAGACAAGTCATCTTGACCGTGAGATCAAGACAAGTCGTCTTGACTGTAAGATCAAGACGAATCGTCTCGACCTTCAACTTGGATCGATTTGTCTCGACCCTAGACTCAAGGATGACACGTCTCGACCTTCAACCTAGGTTAATTCGTCTTGACCCTGAACTTGAGATGACTCGTCTCGATCTTCAACCTGGGATAACTCAACTTCGCCTTCGTCCTGAGTCAAAGGTTGGATCAATTCGTCCTAATCGAAGGTCAAGCCAATTCAGCCCAAGCGAAGGTTGAAATGTGCATGTTAGGTCGAAGGTTGTGATGAATCAGTCTGGGTCAAAGGTTATGATGAGTCAGTTAGATACCAAGATGATAAAAGAACCAGATACCTACAATATCATTGAAGAATTTTGCTACAGAATAATAGAAACTTTGAAAGAATGGTACCACAATTTGGGAAATGTTAGACAAAATTAGTTCCATGAGCTCAAACAAACATCTACAGTATTATATTTGTAATAGTAAAGTAGGATCTTTGTGGGGCTTTAATCATTTTGATCTGTATATGGATTGAAGCACCCCAAGTGCTTCCTATATTTTAATTTTTTCTGCTGATAAAAAAAAGTACTAGGAACACTTCATGAAGAATCCATCAGAAATGGTACCATCATTGATAAAAAAAAAACTCATACAAGAATCCTTTGTGATGAAATGTTGCTCAATTAAAATCACAAACTTAGAAAAACATTATCAAATAATGAGAAAAAGATTTTATCATCTCAATGGACTTCATGATCAAAGTGTAAAGAATTATGTTGCATCCCTCCCTACTTGAGATTCAACATGGACTAAACATGATGGCTATCTCTATCCAAAAGGATTTCACATCCTCCACAAGCAAATTGTCAACACTCAATTTCATCCGGATAACAATGATAAAAATAATAATAGAAAAGAATTAATTAAAGTTCAATTGAGAAAAATAAATAAATAACTAATAAAATAAAAAGGTAAAAAAATATGTTTTAGTTTAAGAAAGAATAAATATCTATGTTTATTTTATTTTATTTTATTTTTTAATTTAATTTAATTTTGTTTTTTTTGTTTTATTTTATTTATTTATTTGTGATTTTATTTTTATTTTTATTTTTATTATTACTATTATTTTATTATTAGATTACTTTTATTTCTTTTTATTATAGTTCCATTTTGTTTTACGTCCCTCATTTTAGTTATAAAAAAAAGAAGAATAAAAATAAAACAAAAGAAAAAAAAGAGAAGGAAAAAAGAAAAAAAGAGAGAGCTAGAGGTTAACGTAAGGTCTCTGTTATCAGCAGACTCATGCCTTTTTAGAGCATTCTAGTTATAAAAAAAAGAAGAATAAAAATAAAACAAAAGAAAAAAAAGAGAAGGAAAAAAGAAAAAAAGAGAGAGCTAGAGGTTAACGTAAGGTCTTTGTTATCAGCAGACTCATGCCTTTTTAGAGCAGACCTATGCTTTTTAGAGCAGACCTGTGCCTTTTTACCATTGGCTAGTTGAAAGATGTTCAAATGCCATCATTATTTTGAATTGGGAATTACATGTAATAGCTAGCTGGCCATAGTCATGATTACTGAAGGAACAGGAAGCAACATCTGCTCTAAGTCTTATCCGACATCTCAAGATTGGAAGGGACAAAGGGAAAGAGAACAAAAAAAGAAGAAGAAAGAACTACATAATAGGAAAAAAAACTAAGATTGAGGGGGTACACAATAGAAACAGAAAACACAACCTCAACGAGAAAATTGCATCCAGAAGGAGAATATAGTGAAAGAGATTTTTGAAAGATATTTTACAACAAGGTAAATGCCTTTAACTTCTTCACTTTTGTTACATGGTTTGATATTGATGCTTATGAATGCATGAATCAGAGTTTAGTTGCGCATTGTTCGTGTTGTTGTTCACTTCGTTTACACCACTCACGTTCATCATCATATTCATCTTATTTGTGTCCCACAGGTCGAACCAATATTCAATATTTTCAAACAAAAAAGTTGTTTTTTAAGAACTACGTGATCCTTGATTCTCCTCTGTGAGATACGTAGGAGCAAGGTCAATCCTTGTCAGGTTCACCTCCAAAAAATTAAATCATTTTCCAAATAGTTTTTTTTTTTCAAATATCTTTTAAAGAACTACGTAACCCTGATTTCTCACTTTAAATGAGAATACGTAGGACCAAGGTCAATCCTTGTCAAGCCCAAAAATAAAATAAAATAAAATTATTTTGTTTCTTTTAGTATTATTTGTCTCATTATTTTTTGGGTAAAATTAATGTTTTGAAAACCACATCAACTTTGCATGTTTAATTAAGGGTACCGCCCTTGGGCGAGCGCTGTAAGGTGCTAACACCTTCCTTACACGTAATCGACTCCCGAACCAAAAAGTTTGGTTCTTCGTAGACTTGCTTTATTTTTATGGTTTTCTATAGTTTTCCAGAAATAACTATGGTGGCGACTCCAAATCTCTTTTAAAATTTGTTTTCTTCGTCCCGTCGCAATTTCGATTGCGACACAAATGTATCCTTAATGGGACCCACTAGCTTCGATTGTTGATGGCATCAACTGTTGTTCCTTCATCATCTTTGGATAGTGCAGTGCCTTGCACAATTGGATTGCCAACCGAGTTGCACTCTGTCATGTTGAACCAAGCTAACATCTCACGAGCATAGCGTCTTTGGCAAATGAAAATTCCAACATCACTTTGTATAACTTCAATTCCCAAGAAGTAACTCATTCTTCCCAAGTTTGTCATGTCAAACTTTATTTGCATTGAACTCTTGAAGTCCTCACACATTTGAGGATTGTTTCCAGTAAAAATTATGTCATCAACATATAGGCTAACGATTAGAATATTACCATGAACCCTTTTAACGAATAGGGTGTGTTCGCTGAAGCATTGATCAAAGTGTTCTTTGGAAAAATATGCTTCGATCTTGTTGTACTAAGCTTGTGGGGCTTGTTTAAGCCCATAAAGAGCTTTCTTGAGCCGATACACTTGATTTTCTTTGCCCATTTTGATAAATCCTTTAGGTTGCTGGACAAATACTTCTTCTTACAACTCACCATGTGAGAAAGCATTCTTTACGTCAAGCTGGAAGACCTCCCATGTGCCTTGAGCTGCCAAGGCTAGTAAAACTTGAACTGTATCAAGACGAGCGACTAGAGCAAAAACCTCTATATAGTCAATTCCAAACTTTTGAGCATAACCTTTGGCCACTAATCTGGCCTTATATTTCTCTATCTGTCCACTTTCATTGAGTTTGGTCTTAAATATCCACTTCACGCTGATAGGCATAATTCCTTGTGGAAGATCCACAAGTTCCCAAGTGTTATTCTTTTCTATTGCTTTGATTTCAGTGTACATGGCATCTCTCCATTTTGGGTTTGTGCAAGCTTCTTCAAATGAGGGAGGATCTTCAGATTCGCACATAATCAAGGCTAGTAAACTCGCTTCTTCTTCTGCTATAGAGAGATGAGTTTCATAATCGGTCATCCATGCAGGTGGTCGCCTGTGTCTTGTGTCTTGTTGCCCTCCCTTCAGTTGGAGGATGATGAGATTCTGAGTTAGGATTAATTGATGGGTCTAAACTGGTGTCATGACTGTTTGGGAGCTCATGTGGAGTAGAATCTACTAGTGTATCATCTTCTAGAATTGAGGGTTCACCTTGTCAAATATCATCTATGCACTCCTTTGCATTTTCATGCTAGTTCCAGCTGTTGTCTTCCTCAAACACTATATCCCTGCTTATGAGGACCTTATTGTTAGAAGGATTGTATAATTTGTAAGCTTTTGATTCTTCACTTACCCCCAAAAGAATACATGGTTGAATTTTATCATCTAATTTGCTCTACTTCTGGTCTGAAATATGAACGTGACCAATGCAACCGAATATCCGAAAGTGGCCCACATGTGGTTTGAATCCACTCCAAAGCTCTTTTGGAGTTTGGTGATCCGATTCTGGACATGAACACACCATCGGACAACATCAGGCCAAAATTATTTTGGAACACCTTTCTCATGTAAGACTGCTCGAACTACATTCAGGATAGTGCGGTTTTTTCTCTATACAACTCTGTTTTGTTGTGGAGTGTAAGCTGTGGTCAATTGTCTTGAAATACCATGATGATTGCAATAATTTTCAAACTCCTCAAAGGTAAATTCACCACCTCTATCAATTCTTAGATAGGTAATGGATGTGTGGGCTTCTTTTTCCACACGAGCCTTGAAGCTCTTGAATGCACTAAATGTTTCAGGTTTTGCATGCAAAAAGTAAAACCATGCCTTGCGAGAGTAGTCATCAATGAAACTCAAAATGTACCTTTTGTTGCTGTGAGACGAGGGTGAAATGGGACCACACACATCAGAATGGATTAGTTGAAGTTTCCTCGATGTTCTCTAAGAACTTTTTTCTTGGTATAGTGTCCCTATGTTGTTTGCCAGTGAGACATGACGTACATAATGCATTGGGAGACTTTAGGAGGAAGACCGATTACCAAACGCTTATTGGCAAGTGTGCAAAGTCCTTACAAGTTTAGATGACCAAACCTTTTATGCCAAAGTTGTACTTCTCGTTCAGAAACTTCATCTACATGAAGGCACTATGATTCATGAGGGTTCATTGTAGATGTTAGGTAAAACATCCTATTTCCTTTCATACTGGTATGAAGCAGTAAGCCATGATCTGGATGGAAAATTTTACAAGTATCATTTTGAATCAACACAGCCAAACCTTTCTCTTGGAGTTGCCCTAAATTTAAAAGATTGGTTTTAAGTTCCGACACGTAATATACATCTGTGATGGTATGTGATATGCCATCAATACAAACTCGAATGTTCCCTCCTGCTGCTACTGTCATAGTGGTATTATTGCCAAGTTTGACAATCTTGCACAATCCCTATTTGTGTATCTTAGTAAACCACTGTTTATTGTCGGTCATGTGATTACTACAACCAGAATCAAGAAACCAATCTTCCTGCTGCACAAATTGATTTGTTTCTTCATATACGACCAGTAATATTTCATCCTCTACCTTTGATGCTTCCTCATGCATTGCATAATGCGCTTGTTTTCCCACCCGTGGGCACTCATATTGGAAGTGTCCTAGTTTGTGACAGCGAAAACATTCTACGAGTGCTCTATTCAATGATTGTCTTTCGTGACCTCTTCCATGAAAACGACCACCAACTCCACCTCCTCGATTGTGTCCACGACCTGTTTCTGATCTGTTATCATGAGTAATTTCAACACTTGTTCATCAGGTTGAGATTCCTGCATTCACTGCTCATGAACCAACAAGCTTCCATGAAGTTCATCAACACTTAGCTTACTCAAATCATTGGATTCCTCTGTTGAACATACAACATAGTTGAACTTCGGGGTAAGTGATCTAAGTATTTTGCTAACCATAGTACTTGAGTCCATCACCTCTCCATTCGGCTTCATCTTGTTGACTGTACTGAGAGTACGTCCCAGATACTAATCAATGGTTTTTGCGTCTTTCATGGTGAGTAATTCAAACTCACGTCTCAAGGCTTGGAGCTGAGCTCGCTTGAGACGTGAGTTTGGACCTACAACCACAAAACTTGATCTTGTTTTACCAGACATATGGATCCATATTCCACTTCTAATGATCCATTATGAACATCAAAAGTTACTTTGGGAAGTGATTAGGTAGTTGAGTATTTCTCATAAAACATTGGTACAATCATAATTATTTCTTTCTCGAGAATATTAGCCATTCATCGGCCCACACAAGAGATATATACTCACTACCTAACCTTGGCGATGCCGAGCAGGTATCGGATAGTCCCAAGTTTGGCCTATGAATATCCTAGTCTAGTGTGTTATTCTAAACTATCCAGATATTCACCTACTTGGTAAAACTTCCTTAGACCCCATCATGGTCCTTGCCTTTCATCCCGCAGTGTACCGAACTGTGACTTCCCAAAAATAAACACTCTGACACTGGTTCAATCTCAACTTATTGAAACCAGACTTGACTCTTACTTAACTGACATACTCTTGATATTTTCGAAGGTCATAAAATATGATGACTATCAAATCATGTCATTGTATAAACTATACACAAAGAATATAAAATAACAATAAAATGTACATGTAATTTTCTTCTATCTAAGCTTACTGAATAAAGTAATATTTACTTTTACTTTACATTTATTTATTTATTAATTATAAAATAATGATAAAATAAGAATCAAAGTAAGAACTTTAAATAAATAATTAGATAAGGATTAGAATGTTATAAATAAATATAATAATAAAAACATAAATTAAACAGGACCAGTGCGTAACTGGAGATATATTAATTGACATAAATAAATAGGACCAGTGCATAACTGGAGATAAATAAAATAAATAAATAAGACGAGTGCATAACTGGAGATAAATTAAAAAAAATAAATAAATAGGACCAGTGCATAACGAGAGATAAATAAAATAAAATAAATAAATAGGACTAGTCCATAACTGAAGATAAATTAAATAAAATAAATAAACAGGATCAATGCAAAACTGGAGATTAAATAAAATAAATAAACAGGACCAGTGCATAACTGGAGATTAAATAAAATAAATAAATAAGACCAATGCATAACTGAAGATTAAGTAAAATAAATAAACAAGACCAATGCATAACTGGAAATAAATAAAATAAAATAAATAAATAGGACCAGTGCGTAACTAGAGATAAATAAAATAAAATAAATAAATAGGACCAGTACATAACTGGAGATAAATAAAATAAAATAAATAAATAGGATCGATGCATAATTGGAGATTAAATAAAATAAATAAATAAACATGATGAGTGCATAATTGGAGATTAAATAAAATAAATATAAGAGGATAATAAATGAAAATAAGTTAAATGAAAGTAAATAGAATAATATATGAGTCAAAATAAATAAAAGATTAATATAAAACTCATGAGTTTATCAAGATTAATAAAAAAGAGCTTAACCTCACTCCTCCCTTACCTTATTGATTGAAGGACACAATAATAATATTTGAAGAGGACTAGGATCTCTTTGAATCTTTACTCTAAACTTTCTTTCCCTATTTTCTCTTTCCCTCTCTTCTTTCTTTTTCTCTTTCTCTCTCTCTTTCTCCTTTTCTTTCTCCTTCTTTCTCCTTTCTTTCTCTCTCTCCTTTTGTAACACCCCATTTATCTAATAAAGCTAAATAAAGGATATGTCACACAGTATAATATAAGAAGCGAGAATAAAAGAGTATGACGTCGCTCCTACAGATATCGCAAACTTAAAGGACGAATAAAAGTAGCATACCACGATGCCAAGTACTAAGTAAAGTAAGAGAGAGTGATAAAGACTTAAACAAATCCCCAGGGAAAACAATACATTGGCCTTAGCCCTAAATGGAGAGCCCAAAGGCATAAGTCAATCCAAAGGCTAAGCAGTGGAACCATCACCTCCATGTTGACCACGGATGTTCCTCGCATCTGCTCACATCAACAAGTTGATGATCATCGCAAAAGAGAGTACCACATAGTAAAACACACAACAATAACAGTAGGGTAAGTTAGAGCACAAAATAATTTTATTATGTAATCTGATACACTTTCACAATCAATAATACATAAAACACCAAGCATACTATGACTCTCAAACCAATACACTAAGACTCGACTCGACTCATCCGGATACATACGATTTGGTCGGATTCAGCGAATGCTTGCACTTGTGGTGGATACCTCTGCTCATCCCCGAGTTGCTCACCCCCGAGCTATGTGTTACAAGTGTTACAATGAATCAATTCCCTCACACACAAGGTTAGCCCTTAATGAGTTTCAGGCCTCTTGCTACTCTCACCACAAGAGTCAGTCGGCTCTAAGTGAGACTAACTAACTCCTTAGAGTGTCAGGATGCAACCTTACCTTGAATCCTTACCAGACCATACAGATGGGGCACCACCATGGACACCCACTAACAGGGTCCATGGAATTACGTCCCGACCACTGAAGCACGACCCTGAGATCCCACTTAGAGATCTCAAGGATTTACGCATTGACCATCGATCAAACATGTTCATTCAATCAAGAAAGAATTATCATGCATATATGTATTTACCCTATATCAATCCTTATGGCCAATCCCTTTCACGTTCCAACTCAATCCATACTAATTCATGTTTCATACTCCATTCGTGAATATACCATTCTAACTCATCTCGTTATCAAGCCACTTTAATACCAACCTCCTCATTAAGATCACATGCTAAGTTCATGCCAAACCCATCATTCCCAATTCATGAATCATATCACTCATGCATATTTATTTGTCTCAAACATTTAACACAATAATAAAATCCAAGCAAGCATTGATCATTCCAGATTCAAGGAAAGAAACACACATCACACTGCCTCGCCCAACTCCTCGCTCAGGCTGAAAGGTCTCGCTCAGGCGAGCCCCCTTCGCCTAGGCGAGGGCTCGAAAAGTGGAACAATAGCCTAACGCAGGATCTCGCTTAGGCAAGACCCCTCTCGCTTGGGCGAGATGCTCGCTCACTCAAGAGCAATGTGGGTCGCCTGAGCGACCGCTTGTGTGAAGCAGCTTGGGCGAGCCTCTGTTGATCTCGTCTAGGCGAGACATGCTCGCTTGGGCGAGAAAACCAGTGCTCACCACTGTTCTCTCGTGCTCAAACACCCAACAGGTCGCCAATGGCTCAAAATTATCATACACAGGTTCGCATCGACACACCAAACATTTTAAAATGGTAAAACAGTAGCACAAGCAGCATAACTCAAAAGAAAGGGCGAACCCTAGCTTCCCATACCTAGAAAAACAAGCTAGCGGAACACTCTGACGCACACAGTGAGCACGACTATCCTAAGGATGGCCAAAGAGATGAAACGAACGGTAAAACAGAAAAAGGGACAAGTTATTATCAAACCCTAACGGTAAACAATGGACATAGGCCCAGAAAAGGGGAACCGTGAGTTGAGGAGTGACTTACGTGGAGCGGAAACTTGACTTGAGCTAGCTCAAGGAAGGTTGATGGCTAACCCTAGCAGAGAGTGGCAACAATAGCTCTAAGGAGGTGAGGTTTCTGTTTTTACGAAAAGTGAGCACAAGTTAGGGTTTGGGGCAGATTAAGTATGTTTTCCCCTTTGGGCCAGCCCTAAGGCTCAATAGTTAGGGGCAACCTTAAGAAAATGGCAGAATGAAAAGTGGGCCTTACACCTTTCTTTCTTTCTTTCCTTCTCACTTTTTTTTATCTTTCACGTAATCTCATTCCATATATATATATGCCAAACCACCATGCATGTGCTAAAATCATCATTAGTTTCACTAATTAAGAGATAATGTTTATCTCTTCTTATCCTCCTTTTTTCTTCCTTCTTATCTTTTCTCATGTTCTTCTTATATTCTTCTTCTTCTTCTTCTTCTTCTTCTTCTTCTTCTTTTCTTTTCTTTTTCTTTTCTATATATTTTTTTATCTCTTTTAGAAGATTCTTCATTTTTTTACACACACCTATTTAATAATATTTTTAATTAATATACATATTTTATTAGTTTTGTTTTCTTCTTATTGTTATTTTTAATAAGTAAAAATTATATCATGATAAAAAATATTTTTAATGTTTAAACTACATCCTAATAAAATACGAAACATTAGTAAAACTAGAAGATTTTATAAGTGTTTTATTTAAAATAAATAATACAGTTTATTAAAAATAGGGATGCTACAGTGGGAGCGTTTAAGGCATTAATTATTGATTTATATAATGTGAAAAAGTACTAGCTCAAATGGTTGAGAATATTTGATTGTGTGAGAGGACTTAGGTTCAAGTTCTATGTATGCCAATTGTGTGTTATTTAATTTATTATTATTTTTAATAATAATATGCTTGATCATGTTGAGTGATAATATAATCATAGAATTATATTAAATATCACGAAATATGAATTGGTTAAATATTAAACTTCCTTTTTGCTAAAATTAGTTTTGGCATGAAGGTTAAAGGGTGGAGAAAACCCTAGATGAATGAGTAGCCAAGGGAGGATGGGAAAATAGTCCACAAGTGACTTTGAATGACAATTAAAATTAGTCTTAATGTCATTTTCGTTTTCCCTTCATTATTGTTAATTAAGACACCATTAAAAGACAAATTATGAAAGAATAGAGGGGTTTGGAGGTTGGATTTTTGAGAGCATTGTAAGGTGTACGAAATTAAGAAAAAATAATGATTAGTAATTGAATTAGAAGAGCTAAATTGAGGTGGTGCTAAGGAGACCATTGGTAGCATTTGCATTTTAAGCAAGGAAACCAGGTTAGGGGAGCTTTTACGCGCTAATTTTATTTTAAGTTTGATGGGCATGCTAAATAGAGTAACCTTATGCGTTAACTTTATTTTAAATTTGATTCGCATGCTAAATAGAGTAACCTTACGCGTTAACTGTATTTAAAATCTGATTCACATGCTAAATAGAGTAACCTTACGCGTTACCTATATTTAAAATTGGAATGGTATGCTAAATAGGGTAATTTCATGCGTTGATTAATTTAAGTCTGATTGGTATGCTGAATTTGGTATTATCATGCTGATATTTTATTTCCTTTTAATTTATTGTTTTTGGAAATTTTCAAAAACAGTCTGGTTGGCGATGAACTGCCGCCAGACGATCCTTTCCATTCTAGGCCATTTAGGGTTCTTACAGAGGAACCATCTGCCAAAGATAGTGTAAAAATAGCCTATTTGACCAACGTTGACCGCCCTTGCCCAGAGTTAACTGGTTGACCAGTGTTGACTCTTTGACTGTCCCGTGAGAGGCTGCCACGTGTCAGAGCAGTCTCTCTCCCAAATCAGATTTCCTTTCTGCAATTAGGGTTTGGCGACCGTGAGGGTTACCGTAAGGTGCGTTTCGCAAATCAGAGACCTGCGAATGGTAGAGGCTCTGCGTTGCATCACATAATCTTGGTTTCCCTCACGGTGAAGGAGAGCAACAAAGGTTGGTGGTGCTCCGCGAGTGATTCAGTGAGTTCATGGTGGTTGTTGCGGAGGCTGTCGAGTTGACGGAGTGCGGGTTTGAGGGAGGTCGCGACGCGTAGAGACTCGAAGCTGCGCAGAACAAAGGCGCTCCGACGGTGCAACGGTGGTGTTTTTGAAACGAGCAATAGTGATGGCAACGTGATGATGAAGGAAGAAGAAGGTGTGATAGCCATGGATTCCGGCAGTTCTGCGCAGTTCGCGACAGCCATGGATTCGTGTTCGTGAATGTAGGGTTGTCCCGACAGTTCGTGCACGAAGGAAGTGCAGCCATGGATTTCGGCGTGATGGTGGCTGCAGGATCTGCGAGTGCAGCAATGGGGATTTTCGACAACGGGACGACGCAGAGGAGTCGAGGCGCAGCGGAGACAGTGGTCTGCAGTTGAAGGCGCGGTGGTTCTGTAAGTCATGGATGTTGGTTCGAGAATGGTGCAACTTGGTGGCAGCAGGACGCATCGGAGAAGACGGTGGCTACAGTTCCGGCGAGCTGCAGCGGTGGTCGGAGGTGGTGACTGTGGAATGGTGTTGGTGCAGAAAAGAGAGAGAGAAGGAAAATTAGGGTTAGGGTTTTGGTTGTGTGAAAGAGAGAGAGTGATGAAGTGTCACTTTATGATTGGTTATTTTAGTGAGTGAGAGATTGAGGACGTGGCATATTTTCATTGGTTAATTTAGTAAGTGGAGGATTGCCACATGGCAAAATCTGGTGGATTGGAGTTTAAGTGACATTAAGGGTGTAACTTAGTAAAAAGAAGGGGTGCAGAACAGAAATATAAAGTTCAATTATAGAAGGGGGGTGTACACCTGAAAACAGGAGGTGTAGTTAGCTCCAGAAATGTCCTTTTTCTAAAATAGATAATCCAATTGGAAAAACGGGTGTAAACATGAGAATTAGGGGTGCATTTAGTACCTAAACTATTCCTCTCCAAAATTCTTATTTTGGGACTTATTTTATGACTTAAAATATTCACTATTTATAATCTTAAGGACCTAAATTAAATTCTAGTTGCGTTATTTAACTTAAGATTATCCAAACAAATATGATGCAACTAATATCATCTTTTAAGTGCGAAAATAATGTTAAATTCCCAAAATTTAAATATTTAATGTGAACAAAGGTTTGACCCATCACACCCTCCAGGCGGTCTGGAAGCGCACAGTGTCTGGTGGTACGTGTCCCCCGCCAGGCGATTGTACTGCAGCGGTATTGGTGTTCTTACTTTGACGTGCGTGATCTATAAAGCTTTAGTGATGCCTTAAAGGCCGGCTTGCTGGTGTTCCTTGAGTTGAGCTCGGAAGTATCTCTTGAGTTGAGCTTGGGATAGGGGTTAAGCACGTGGCATTCCTCGAGTTGAGCTCGGAATGACATCCCTCGAGTTGAGCTCGGAATGGCATCCCTCAAGTTGAGCTCGGGATGGCGGATGAGCACGAGGAACCCTTGAGTTGAGCTTGGGTTGGCGAGTGTTGCCAGTGTGAGTGTGCTGGTTGTGGCTAGTATGGATGGGTCCAGAAAGATTGCCCTCCTCAGTAATTAGCTTACGAGTTTGGTAGTCTTGGGGCGTTACGAATTATGTTCGTATATGAGAAGTCCACCTGGCGTTACAATGTATGATCCGTAGCATGGTTTCCCGTACGTGCTCTATCGGTTGTGGCCGATAGGTATGGGAGCAAGACATCTTAAGGTAATCGCTAGAAGACGTAGAACACGATTAACATGGTTGTGGCCATGTGGTATGGAATCAAAGGAAGGAATTCCTTTGGTGTGATTGTGTGATATATATATTTGTGATATATATATATATATATATATATATATATATATATATATGTGTGTGTGTGTGTGTGTGTGTGTGTGTGTATGTGTGTGTGTGTGTAATTTTTTAGCTCACCCTATCTGCTTGTGTTTGGCGATGATCGTGTACGCGATACACGGGAGTAGAGATGATATTGTAGGTGGATTTGGTGAGGCGTAGAGCCAGAGCGGGGCTAGACTTGGGAGATTTTTATCAGAACTTTTATGAAGTTTTTATGATTTCAAATAAATTGTAATTATGGATATTACTTGACTTTTGGATAATTACAATATTATTTATACTTATGGATTTTGGTTCATTATTGAAAGTAATAAAAATTTTAAATTTCCCGCGTTTTTGGGAAATAATATTTCATTAACTGCAGCTTAATTGTATTTCTTTATTTTATTATTTTAAACCCGTAATATCCAGTCGGGATGTTACACTCACACTGTTTCCCAGACCCCACACTTCTTTCACTCAGGTTCACACTCGTATCAGGCCCCTTACGGAGCTATGATACCAATTTGTTAAAACTCAGAGCACAAAATATACTCACACTGTTTGTAGATGAAAAATACTCTGATGCATTTCAATTGAAACAATATGGCTTTTATAGGCGTTTACATGAAGCGGTTAGAAACTGACACTATGTACATGGCTACAAAGTAGGCCACACATACATAAAGAATAGCTAACTGACAGACTACTTCAACCCCGAGAAATAGGGATGCTTTATTAATAAATGCAAAAATAAGCTAACATTTCCATGTATTTTGTTTTCTGAAGTGGATTTTTGCTTTATAATTATTTGGGTAAAATTTGATAATGAATAGGAGGTTTTGTTGATTAGGAAGAGAATAAAGGCTTTGTTTGTGTTGTAATTTGTATAGGAGAAGAATGTTGTTGTGTTAGTGGATGGGAAGAAAGGAATTTAGCAGAAGAAGAAAAGAGAGAAGAGGTGACCTATGGGTGGTTTTGTAGAAGAAGGAAAAACAAAATGGGGAAGATAGAGGTATCTTGTGTGTGCTCTCTCTTCCCGTTAGAGGGAAGATGAAGGCCTCTCCTGTGTCCTCTCCATGTTAGAAAACAAATTACATCACAATGTAGGACATCTGCTGTCACCTATGCAACCCTTTTCACTCTACTATTAATAATTTTAACATCGTCATCAATTAGGACCAAATTAAATATTTTTGAAAGTTAAAAAACTTAATTGAACCAAATAAAAATTAGAACTTTAATGGAATTTTTGAAACAAATGAGAGAAAAAAAAATTTAGGCGATGCTTATATTGTTTATTGTCTTTTATTTGGTGCATGATTATATAATTTATCAAGGATAAAACTTGTGCTAAATTTTTAAAAATGTTATTTTATGGTTACTATAAGATGTAATTTTTGCACACCTAGTTTCTGGTGGGGAATTTAGGCTGATAGAGCTAAAATTGATGTCTTTGTTTCTCTATCTTATCTTGCAATTATGGTAAATGTGTTCTTTTATTTAGTATGCACGTTATTTTGATAGAAATTTCATCCACGACTTCAACAAGATAACCTTGTCATTGTCCAAATTTCTACAAAATGATGTGTAGTTTGTCTTTAACCAAACATGCTGGGAGGCATTTCAAGAGTTGAAGAAGAGACTTGCCACTACCCTTATTATTCAACCATCTAATTGGAAGTCTTTTTTCTTTTTTTTTTACTTTATCTGTGATCCATCAACTTTGCATTTGCCAAGCGATTGAATATTTATGCCTCTCACCTATTAGATACAACTCATACTAATTATACCACCATTTATAAAGTACTTTTGGCCATTGTTTTAGTTTAAGATAAAATTTTATTCTTGTTAGGCTTTAGGATTGTAATTTTTGACCATACAACTTTGCATTTCTTATTGAAGAAGCCCAAATTAAACAAAGATTATTAGACGAGAGTTTATTTAAGTCTAACTCAATATCACAACACAAATTTATAAAGTGAGGTTTATATCTATTTATATATTGTGAAATCATCTTATATTTATTTAGTTATTGTGAGATCTCTAACACGTTTCCTCACATCAAAACGTATATATCTCGAGCATGAGACTAGACATTAATGACCAATTCGATAATAACCCAATAACGAGTAAAACAATAACATAACAAACAACAAATTTCACTAAAATATGCTTTGATCCATGATAACTTTGATACCATGTTAAGTTTCATAGAAAAAAACTCATACCTCTTTATTTATCAAACCATTAATACAAAGATATATTTCACTTTATTCATTCTAAGCATAGTATAAACATAATAAATATTAATACATACATTTTTTTTGCAAATTTAAAGAACTAAAAAGGAGGCCAATTGTTGGTAGATATATAATATAATTTTTTGGGTTAAGTATGTTTTTAGTATCTGAATTTTGACTCAAAATTGAAATTTGTCTTTCTCCGAAACTTCGATAAATTTTGGTTTCTGCACTTTAAAAATAAATGAATATAGTCATTTTAATCCAATTATGTTGAATTTAATTTTTACGTATTTGGGTGGGTTGAAAGAACTATATTCATTTATTTTTAAAGTTCAAGGACCAAGATGTATCGAAACTTTGAATGTAAGCCCACTTACTTTTCTGCCTTTATTTTAAAGGGTTGCCCCAAATGAGTTGGGCCTAGGGTTGGCCCAAAAGGAACCAAAGTCCCTAAACCAGCTGAAACACTTTCATTCTTCTCACTTTCAGAAAATAGCCTCCTTTCTCTTACAACAGTAACGCTCCTTTGCTAGGGTTTGGGATTCATCAAAGTTCAACTGAGTTCAACCCCTTTCTTCCACTCACGTAAGTTATTTTCGATGCATACTCTTCTCCTTTAGTTTAATCATCGTGCTTATTGTTAGGGTTCCTCGTAATAATCTCGTGCTCCATCTGTATTAAGATTTTCAGCTCTTAAACCTGCTCCTGGAGCTGTCGTGCTCATTTGCTTAAGTGTCGGAGTCATTTGGCTAGCTCCTTCCAAGTAAGGGAAGCTAGGGTTTTATCTGTTCATCGATTTTATGCTTGTTTTGGTATGACTTTATGCTATGATAGTTTATTGTATGTGGTGAGTGCTTGGAAAAATGCTAAAACTTTGTGTGGTTGTGAATTCTTGGTTATGCGTGCGAGAATAGTGGAGAACTCTGGTATCTTCGCACAAGCGAGCTAGTCTCGCCCAAGCGAGAGCCTTAAGGGTTTCTCCCTGGAGCTTGCGCGAGCTGTCGCTCAGGTGACGAGCTTCTGTTTTGAGCGAGAGCCATCTCGCTCAGGCGAGGAGGTCTCGCCTAAGCGAGAGAACGCGAATGCTTCTTGTTCCTCTTTTCGAGCTCTCACCTAGGTGAAGGGAGCTCACCTGAGTGAGGGAAATCTCTCGCCTAAGCGAGACACTTCTGCCTGAGCGAGCAGTTGGGCAAGAAGTGCATTTGTTCTGTGGTTTCTTGGTTTTTGGATGTTGGTCATATGTTTGGACTGATTATATATTTTAAAGCATGAGTTGAGTGATTTTTTTTTGCATGAGCAAGATGAATGGTGGTTTGTGGTTTATGAGTTTAACAACGATTTGGGTATGATGCATGGGCTAGATTCATGAGTCTTGGCATGGCTTTGGTATGATACATGTATGAGATGGTTGGTACTAAAGTGACATGGAATTGGTATGAGCAATACTTGTATATTGGTTGTTGGAACATGTTGTTGGTTTGGGTTAAGGCGTAATTCCATGAGCCTCTAGGAGAGACCTCATGGTGGTGCCTCACTTGGTCGGGACGCAATTCCATGAACCCTGTTAGTGGGAGTTCATGGTGGTGCCCCATCTATATAATTTCGTAAGGATTCAAGGTAAGGTTGCATCTTGATGCTCTAAGGAGTCAGTTAGTCTCACATAGAGCGGACTGACTCTTGTGGTGAGAGTAGCAAGAGGCCTGAAACTCATTAAGGGCTAACCTTGTGTGTGGGGGTTGAGACATTGTAACACTTAGCTCGGGGGAGAGCAACTCGGTAGAGTAGGAAAATCCACCACAAGTGCAAGCATCCGCTGAATCTGACTAATTATATGTATTCGGATGAGTCGAGTCAGAGTCTTAGTGTATTGGTTGAAAAGTCATAACATGTTTGGTTGACATATACTGCTTGGACTGTGAAATAGCCTGTAACTGTATGATAAACTATTTTCCACTCTAGCTTACCCTTTTGTTTGTTGTATGTTCTATCGTGTGGTTTTCTCTCTTTGTGATGATCATCAACTTGTTGATGTGAGCAGATGTGAGAAACACCCATGGTCATCAGGATGATGGAGGTTCCGCTGCGTAGCCTACCCAACCTGGACTTTGCTGTTTTGGGCTTTATTATAGGGTTATGGCCCATGTATTGGCTTGTCCTTTAAATTTCAATTTGATTACTGTTGAACTTTGTATCTTGTTTTGTTTTGGCATCGTTGTATGCCTTGGATATGGTAAGGAGTAATGTTTTTGCTCCAGGACCGCGCTACTATATTATTCTGTGTGAAGTTTCCTTTAATTAGGATTATTAATTAAATGGGACGTTACATTTATGGTATCAGAGCGGTCAATCCTTAGAGTCTGTGGACTTGGATTTCTGCTTAGCTTTCTCTATGTCATTCTGAGTGTTCTTAGTTAAGTTAATGTCTTATCTACTCTAACTTTTGGTTTTCCTATGTGCCAATGAATTATGGCACCTCCTCCTAGGACCTCTTAATCATCTCAAGGCGATGTACCTGATATCGCCAGAGCAATAGAAGCCATGGTGGCGGCGATGACCCAACAGAGTACGACTATGATGCAGCAACATGAGACATCAATGCAGTGACAGGTAGTGTCCCTTGAGCAGCAACAACTGGTGATGCAACAAATGGAGGCTGCTAGGGTAGCTATCGAAGATGCCCACAAGCAGCATATGGAAGCCCTCCTCCAGCTGGGGGAGAACATGATGGTTGCACTTGCCTTTGGTCTTGAGCCACGACCTACAGTCAGGGAGTGGAGTCTAGAAGACTTTCTGAAGCACCATTCAGCGAAATTCAACGACAAGAAAAGTCCTGATGCCACAGACCAATGGCTAAAGGACATAGAAAGAATATTTAATGCGAAGATGTGCCCCGCTGAGAGCAAACTGGCGTTTGTGGTGTACATGCTCACCGGTGAGGCAGAACATTGGTGGATAAGCATGAAGTCCATCATGGAGGAAAGAAGGGAGCCCGTTACTTGGGAGGCCTTCAGGGGGAAATTCCTCTCTGAATATTTTCCAAACAGTGTGAGGTATACTAAAGAGGTGGAGTTCCTCTAGTTGACCAAGGGAGGAAAGTCAGTGATGGAATATGCTGAGAAGTTCAAGCATCTCAATTGCTTCTACACCTTGCCGCTCGATGAAGAATGAAGATGCCACAAGTTCGAGAATGGCCTCAGGGGTGATATCCGTTTGATGGTAGCCCCATCAAGGACTTTGCTGCATTGGTGAAGAAGGCCAGGGTGATGGAGAAGATGAAGAACGAGGTAGAGGGTCAACGCTCACAGCACTAGAGGATTGGGGGACCATTTGGGTCCAAACCGAGGCATGAGGAGAGGAGGAAGCCTTATGACATACCTCATCACCAATCCCAAGGGTCTAGGAGTTTTCCTACACAATATGGCCGAGTCCAGTGCTTCTAGTGTGGGGTCCCTCACTTGAGGAGTGTCTGCCCCCGTATGAAGGGTTATCGCAGATGTAACAACTGTAGCAAAGAGGGCCACTTTGGTAAAGATTGCCCTTCCCTTACTAGGGCAGTGGTACGACCTCTAGTGCAGACTCCTACTCAACACTAGTAGAGGAACAGAGGCAACAAGCCTCAAACGACAAGCAAAGTCTACGCTTTGATAGGAGAAAAGGCTGCAGACTCAGGTAATCTTGTCATGGGTCACTGTGTGGTAGCTGGAAAGCATTGTTGTGTATTGTATGATTCTAGAGCGACACACTCCTTTGTGTCAGATGCTTGTGTGAAATGTTTGGGTCTGCCGGTATGTGAGCTATAGTGTGAGCTTATGGTGTTTACTCCAGCGTCAGGATTGGTCAGGACATCGTCCTTGTGTGCTAGGTGTCCAATGGAGGTAGAAGGACGCAGGTATAAAGTGAATCTGATATGCTTACCTCTACAGGAGCTAGAAGTGATATTGGGGATGGATTGACTCTCTTCCAATCGCATTCTTATAGATTGCCGAGAGAAGAAGTTATTGTTTCCCAACTCAAAAGAACCCGAGTTGTCATCTACGCAGGGGGTTATGAAGGAGATTCAAGATGGTGCTTAGTGCTTCATCATCTTCACGCACCTAGAGGTGGAGAAGGAAGAGGTGACGTCTATGATACCAGTCGTGCATGAGTTTGGAGATGTATTTCCAGAAGAAGTACTAGGGTTGCCTCCCAGTAGAGAAGTGGAGTTCTCTATTGACCTGGTGCTAGGAACCGGTCCAGTGTCGATGGCTCCATATCGTATGGTTCCAGCAGAACTGGTAGAGCTCAAGAACCAAATAGAGGAATTGTTGGAGAAATAGTTTATACGGCCCAACACTTCAGCTTGGGGAGCACTAGTGTTGTTAGTAAAGAAGAAGGATGAGAGTTCACGCCTATGTGTGGACTATAGACAGTTAAACAAGATGACCATAAAGAACAAGTATCCCTTTTCGAGAATTGACGACTTGATGGATCAGTTGCATGGGTCGTCGGTGTTCTCGAATATTGATTTGCGGTTGGGATACCATAAGATTCTAGTGAAGGCGGATGATGTGCAGAAGACGGCCTTCAGGTCCCGATATAGCCACTACGAGTATGTGGTTATGCCGTTTGGTGTGACCAATGCTCCAACGGTGTTTATGGACTACATGAACAGGATTTTCCGACCATTCTTGTATAAGTTTGTCATAGTCTTCATAGACAACATACTTATCTATTCCAGGACCCAGAAGGAACATGCAGAACACCTGAGATTAGTGCTTAGCGTCCTGAGAGAGAAGCAACTATATGCTAAATTGTTTAAGTGTGAATTCTGGATGGATGAGGTACAATTCTTGGGCCATGTGATATCTGCACAAGGCATTGCACTAGATCCAACAAAGGTTGAGGCAATGGTAAAGTGGGAAAGTCCCAAGTCAGCGACAAGATAAGGAGCTTCGTGGGTTTAGCTGGCTACTATAGGAGATTCATAGAAGGATTCTCCAAGATAGTGGCGCCTCTGACCTAGCTTACCCGGAAAGACCAACCCTTCACTTGGACAGATAAGTGTGAGGAAAGTTTCCAAGAGCTGAAGCGATGATTGACGAGTGCTCCGATATTGGTTATCCCGGATGTTGGTAAACCCTTTGAGGTGTATTGTGATGCCTCTCACCTTGGACTTGGTTGTGTTTTGATGCAAGAAAAAAAGGCGGTGACATATGCTTCGAGGCAACTCAAAGTGCATGAGAGAAACTACCCCACTCATGACCTGGAGTTAGCAGCCATCGTGTTCGCCTTGAAGATCTGGAGGCATTATCTTTATGGTGCTCAGTTTTGTGTATTCAGTGACCATAAGAGTCTCAAATATTTATTCGATCAGAAAGAGCTGAACATAAGGCAGAGAAGGTGGATGGAATTCTTGAAGGACTGTGATTTTGAACTCTTGTACCATCTGGGGAAGGCGAACGTAGTGGCAGATGCTCTGAGTAGGAAGATCGTACATACTGCACATCTCATGATCAAGGAGGTGGAGCTACTAGAGAAATTCAGAGATATGAAGCTACATGTGGAGTTGGGATCCGAGTTCATTAGGTGTAGTACGCTAACTATATCTAGTGACTTCTTGGACTTAGTTAGAGAAAGATAGTTATTAGATGTCAGCTTGAATCAAGTGAGAGAACAACTTGAATTAGATGAAGCAAAGGATTTTTCTTTGGGTAATGATGGCATATTAAGGTTTCAGGGCAAGGTGTTTGCCGGATGATGTTGAGGTGAAACAGTTAATCCTTGAGGAAGGGCATAAGAGTCGTCTTAGTTTGCATCCTGGCATGACTAAGATGTATCAGGATCTCAAGGAAACATTCTGGTGGCAGGGTATGAAGAAGGATGTAGCTCAGTTTGTATCAACTTGTTTGACGTGTCAGAAGGCAAAGGTAGAACATCAAAGGCCCGATGGAATTCTACAGCCCTTGGAAATACCAGTGTGGAAATGGGATAACATCTCGATGGATTTCGTGACCCATTTGCCACGAACTTTTAGGGGGCATGACACCATCTTGGTTATAGTGGATCGACTGACTAAGAGTGCTCACTTCTTGGCGATGAAGTTGAGGATGTCCATGGCCAAGTTGGCCTAGTTGTACATTAAGGAGATTGTGAGGTTGCATGGGGTGCCGTCAAGTATTGTTCCAGATAGAGATCCACATTTTACTTCCCGGTTTTGGCAGACATTACAGAGTGCTTTGGGAAGCAAGTTGACTATGAGTTCAGCCTATCATCCCTAGACCGATGGCCAGTCTAAAAGAACGATCCAGTCGCTAGAGGACTTGTTAAGAACATGCGTGCTGGATCACTTGGGTGCTTGGGGTGAAGTTTTACCATTGATAGAGTTCACCTACAACAACAACTTCCACGCAAGCATTCACATGACGCCATATGAGGTTCTATACGGTAAAAAGGGTAGGACCCCTCTATGTTGGTTTCAGGATGGGGAAGCAGTATTGGTTGGGCCAGAGTTATTAGAGCAGACTACTAAGAAAGTGAGAATGGTGAGAGATAGAATGCAGGCTTCACAGAGTAGGCAAAAGGCATATGTAGACCGTAGGAGGAGACCCTTGGAATTCGCGGCTAGAGATCACGTATTCTTGAAGGGCTCTCCGCTCAAGAAAGCTTTCTCCTAAGTTCCTTGGCTCTTATCAGATCTCAAGGAGGATTGGGCCAGTGGCTTATGAGATTGCTTTGCCTCCTCAGTTGGCAAATCTTCACCCAGCGTTCCACGTGTCACAGTTGAGGAAGTATGTCTTTGATCCCTCTCATGTGTTAGAAGCAGATGATGTACATATCAGGGAGGATCTCACTATGGAAGTACCACCAGTGGCTTTAGAGGATAGCAAAGTTGAGGAATGCCGAGAAAAAACAGCCAATCTTGTCAAAGTCATCTAGGATCGGAGGACAAATGACTCTACTTGGGAGTTGGAGGAGGATATGAGGAAATTGTTGTAACGTCCTAGCCATAAATTACTTATAAGATAAATAAAAATAATATTTAACTGAATAACCTAATTTATTAAGAACAATTTCCCAAAACGCGGGAAGAAATTTAAACTTAAAGTCCAACGTGCCAAATCAATTAATCATACAGCGCGGCAAAAACCGAAATGTAATATAGGTGTCTATAAAATTTATTACATCAAATCCATATCATGGCAAAATAAAATCAGAAAAACTCTCAAAGAGGTCCCCTCTCCGCCTCTATGTCTCGGTCTATCCACTTGCATCAACATCTGCTCCCATGTAACAAGTTACATGATCATCGTCACACATATACAGATAGGGTGAGCTCGTTTAAATAAAATCAAACAATATATTAATAAATACCACATTAACAAATTTAAACCCGGTTAGCACACTTCCCTTTCTTTTACTCTTTAATAACCAACACTTGCCTTTAGACGTCTATCATTTTCATACCCTTTAGGTGAGATCCATGATCGATCTTTGCTGTACGAGTGTCTACTCGCCCCTCCGACTATAGGCCACCACCCGATAGTCCACACGTGGGAATAACTTTGCCACGGCATCTCACCGTGACACCAAGTGGAGTTCCCCAAAACAAACATAAGTTTGTAGTTGTTCCCAGACTACCAAATCTCTATCAGAATCCACTGAAGAGGGCAATCATCTGAAACCTCGCCGTACGAGCCACAACCCGCACACTCCACTGGACTTCCTAAACCACCAGGCTACTACCTAGAGTGGTCATGTGTTACCCCAATACAAGATGCACTCGTAACTGGGCCCCCAGCCAAAGCATCGCATCATAAACGTTCTCTAAAGCGGTGTAGAAAACTTTCCTCACGCACCATCACTGGACCAAAATCAGCTGGCGCACATCTCACGCCGCTAGGCGGAACTTAGCTCCAGACCGCCTGGCGGGCATCACACACCGCCAGGCGCCATGCATCTGCAGTACCCCCTTTCTACCGCCACTGCTTGGCGGCCACCACCGCGCCGCCAGGCGCACTGCTCCGTCGTCACCGCCTGGCGAAGCCTTCGCCTGCCGCTAGGCGCCCTGCTCCGGTTGTGACCACTGTCACTTATTTATTTCCCGTCCGCCTGGTAGCTCGCTCACGCCGCCAGGCGCTATACCAGTAGCACAATGCTACTTGTGTTTGGCACTAAAACTGGTCCTAAAGGATCCCAAAACATTCAACATAGGGAATTACAACACAGTATGATTTTCCAAACATAAACCTTTAACTAGATTACATTACAACTATTCCCAACACCACCAATTTGCTCAACATCATGCACACATGCTCACAATCTTTTGGTTCTACCATTTACTGACTATAAGATTCATGCCACAACAGTTTTCTTACCAACATAGCTCAATATATTATCACAAAACCACTTTCAACTCACTAATTAAAACATAGATAACACACATGCAATATCATTCATATCAATCCTACCTCTATTGACTTATAACACATGATACCAAACATGCAATATCATTCATATCAAACCCACCCTTTATTGACATTTAACACATAGTCATACACCTCCTATAATTTTCAGTGCATACCAACATATACTCATTTAGTTAACTCACTCTTCTTTTTCCCCTTAATTACCCCTCATGCACACCCAACCTATAACCTGTGATAAAAGTTCCTTTCTTCCTACTATTCTCTCTCGAAATATACCCTCTGTTTATCCCTCATACTTCTCTTGGCATACAATCATAGTTTAAAACTCAACAAAAACATCAACCGAAGCCATGACACACCATTTCACAGATTCATACCCATCAACAAATATCTGTAGATCATATAATAATCTGATTTCGTAACGCCATATCTAATCCCGAATTTATATCATGCATAATTGTTTCCAACCCTCAACATAAACCCTAACCTCCCAATTTCATATCAAAAGTAGTGTTTTGCAGCAAAATCAACATACGCATAGTCTATCAACATCAAAATTCATATTTGAGCATACAGACATCACGACCACATCACAGGTATCCCAAAACATCAAAAAAATGACCAAAACAGTGAAACTGGGTTCGTGCCGCTTGGCGGTTCATCCTCTGCCGCCAGGCGGTTCATCGCTGATACCTAGAAACTGGGTTTGGTGCTTTTGTCGCCTGGCAATCACGCGCGACCTGCCAGGTGGTTTCTGGAAAAATTCCAGAAAACCGATTTTCCTTCTGATTTTCACGTAAATAGTAGTTCCCATTCCCACATACATCACGATTCAGTTAATACTGAATAAAACAACCATTGGCTGCTCCTCTAGCTAGGTTTCTCTCGCCCCTTCACATTCTTACCAAAACTAAAATTGATAAAAAGAAAGTCTATGGTTTTGTCCAAGCCAAGGTTTGAACCCAACACCACACAATTCAAATTCAAATGCATAACCAATCCAACCAAATCACATTTTATGATACAATTCATACTTCAAAGGTTATATCCTACTATCACGCTCCAATCACATTATCAGACCAAAATAATAAAATAAAATAACACAAATGACATACACAGGACTTGAACCCAAGTCCTCTCGTAAAACCAAAGTACTCTCAACCATTTGAGCTAATACTTTTCCATGTCATGAAAGTTAACATTTAATGCCATAAAGGCTTCTCCTACCCACATTTATTAAATAATTATTTATGTAATTATTTAAATTTCGTGGGTCTTACAATCACATTCACACCTTTTTACCTAGTAAGTTTTCATTTTTGAGATCGAAAATTTTTGTTGTTGGGGAGAATGTAAGGTCCACTTACTTTTCTGCCTTTATTTTAGAGGGCTGCCCCAAATGAGTTGGGCCTAAAGTTGACCCATAAGGAATCAAAGCCTCTAAACCAGCTGAAACACTTTCATTTTTCTCACTTTCAAAAAATAGCCTCCTTTCTCTTAGAACAGTAACGCTCCTCTGCTAGGGTTTGGAATTCATCAAAGTTCAATTGAGTTCAACCCCTTTCTTCCACTCCCGTAAGTTACTTTCGATGTATACTCTTCTCCTTTAGTTTAATCTTCGTGCTTGCTGTTAGGATTCCTCGTAGTAATCTTGTGCCCCATATGTATTAAGATTTTCAACTTTTAAATATGCTCTTGGAGCTATCGTGCTCATTCGCTTAAGTGTCGGAGTCGTTTGGCTAGCTCCTTCCAAGTAAGGGAAGCTAGGGTTCTTTGTTTTATTCGATTTTCCTTGTGTTTTGGTCCTGTTTTCTTGGTTTGGGATGCTTGATTTACGTTATCATTGTTTGAGAAATGTTAGCACTACTACTTTGGTTTGAAATGGCTATCTGTGCACGCGGGAACAGTGGAGAACCCTAATAACCTCGCCCAGGCGAGCCACTCTCGTCCAAGCGAGAGTATCAGAGGTTGCTCCCCAAAACCTGCGTGAACTGTCGCTTAGGCGACGTGCCCCTGCTTTTGAGCGAGAGCCCATCTCGCTCAGGCGAGGAGGTCTCGCCTAAGCGAGAGGACGCGAAGACCCTGTTCCCACTTTTCGAGCTCTCGCTTGAGCGAGAGTCCCTCTCGCCTGAGCGAGACCTTTCTGCCTGAGCGAGGAGGTGGGCTAGAGTGCGTCCTTGTTGTGATATCTCTTTGTTCTTTGATGTTTGGCATATGTTTGATTGAATTACTATATTAAAGCATGAGATGGGTGAATATGCATGAGTAAAGATGGTTTATGGGTGGTGAAGGATGAGTTTGCCATGATCTTATTATGGAATATGAATGAATGGTTGGTTACATATGTAATCATGGATTGAGTATGAGCATGAAAGTTATATTGATTAATGGAATATGTTGTTGGTTTGGTTAGGACGTAATTCCACGATAGTTTCGTGGTGGTGCCTCATTGGTTAGGGTGTAATTTCATGGGTCTCTATGTGAGATCTCATGGTGGCGTCTCAGTTGGTTGGGACGTAATTCCAAGACCCCTATTAGTAGGAGTTCATGGTGGTGCCCCATCTATATAATTTAGTAAGGATTCAAGGTAAGGTTGCATACTGATACTCTAAAGAGTCAGTTAGTCTCACATAGAGCGTACTGACTCTAGTGGTGAGATTAGTAGGAGACCTAAAACTCATTAAGGGCTAACCTTGTGTGTGGGATGAAACATTGTAACATTTAGCTCGGTAGAGCAGGGAAGTCCATCACAAGTGCAAGCATCCGCTGAATCCGACTAATTATATGTATCTGGATGAGTCGTGTCTGAGTCTTAGTGTATTATGTGCAAGTCATAACATGATTAGCTGATATATATATATATATATATATATATATATATATATATATATATATATACATGTTGGAATATGCAAGTGTGTGTGATAGTATGATAAACTATTTTCTACTCTAGCTTACCTTTTTGTTTGTTGTATGTTTTGTTTGTGTGGTTTTCTCTTTTGCCATGATCATCAATTTATTGATGTGAGCATATGGGAGAAATCCTCGTGGTCAATAGGGAAATGGTGACTCCGCTGCATAGCCCACCTGAGCTGGATTTTGCTTACTTAGGCTTTCCTTTTAGGGCTATGGCCCATGTATTGACTTGTCTTTTAATCTTAATTTGATTACTGTCAAACTTTGTACCCTGTCTTGTATTGACATCGTGGTGTGCCTCACTATACCATTTTAAGTACCTTGAGTATCTTTAAGTTGTGATTTCATACCCCGCATTTTGGCTCCCTATATTATTCTGTGTAATATTTCATTTACTATGTTATTATTTAAATAAGGTGTTACATTAAACAGAAATGAATTTCAATTTTGGATCGAAACTCAAAGACTAAAAACATATTTAACCATAATTTTTTTTTAATTTAGACAATTTTATCCCTTACTAAATTATTTTACCATCTTATAATTATTTTTAACAAAAAAATGTGTTCTTTGTTAAATTAAATAATTTAATTATTCGGTCTTTATTAAATTAAATAATTTAATTATTCGGTAAAATAAAATTTTAAACAAAAAACAAGTCTATAACCTTTTAATTAACAAATTGATACAACTTCTCAATTTATCTTTTTGTTTCATAACTGGAAATTTTCTTTAACAATGCACATCGCAATGCACAGTAATACTGAAAGACTTGAATATGTGATGAGTATAGTTGTAGAAATCGGGTGAGAGGGAAATTCCAGATCCATACGAACCAGTTAAGAAAGAAGCAAATGACAAAGGAAAATGGCAATAACACGGTTCCAGGGTTCCAATGGCTGAATCGCATGGTTTCAGAACCCTATTACCTCTTCCATTTCTTAACTTTCTTCTCATATTTCATCATTCGCAGCTCCGCTTCCGAAGTTCTTTCCCCTCATCTCATTCAACATCTCCTTCGTCGCGTAAAATTCTCTCTCCCTCTCTCTCTCTATATATATCGCAGGGAATTCCATTCAGATTACTTACTTTACTTGTTCCCCTGTCTCAGGAAATACAAACTTTGCTTGTGTTGGCGATATTGGTTGTCATCAAGGTACGTGCTGTTAATGTTAGATCGAATTTGACCTCGATTTTTCCTTCCGTGTTTACATTTGCCTGAAATTTAGTAGTTGATAGTTTGAATGGTAACTGTTAACTCTAAAAATTGATCATAAAAAATGTGAATTGCAGGCAATTCAACTCTTGGTCTGGTCAAGTTATTTATTAATTTATTTTACCCGAAAAACATTATGTTAAGTATACCATCGCAATGCTAATGGAAATGTCATGTCATGTGGCTAGTTCATGGATACGTTAATAACTGTTTTAATATCCAACAATGCCATAGGTTGTGGGTGAAATTTATGCAACAGTGGTGAGTTGGTTGGCATTAATAATGAAAGGGGTTTTGCGGTTTAAGTGTGAATGGCGCAAAGCTGAAGTGTAATCTTTCTGCATTCTCTAATCATGAAGCTTCTAGTTATGGCTCATGTGTTAGTGAGATTCTCCGTTATAGATATCTTGTGTTGTTAAGGCACTCTGATTTTTTTGACTAGTTTGTTGATTTGGGTGTATATGATCGATTGATCAACTGTTGTTTCACGCACTGCTGCTTTTAACCTTGGAGAACATGTGTGTTTTGTATTCAATTCTACTTTTCTTTTGTTACAGGGAGTAAAAGAAGACAACTGGGAAGCCTTTATAGCCGATGCACTTTTCCTTGGCAAGGTAATCACAATTGATGAATTTGTAGGACTTTTACAGCTCCCTTCTTTGATTCATAAATCAATTCTCGCTTGCCCCATTTTATTATCAGTAAGATATGGTTCTGAACTTTTTATTTTATTTGAAATTAAATTGTTCATAACATCTTAAGTCTAACTAGGTTAGATGGCTATTACACTATGGAGCATGCATTATTATGATCTTCCTGCTCCTTGTTTATTATTGGCAACTGCACAGTTTCTGTTGTGAAAAAAAAAAATGACATGTTAAATCACTTTCTTGCTGCTGCATCCTGTGATTTAATTTTTTTTTTTCTGTGTCTATATGGAAATTCTCAAACCTTCTATCTTATCTTATTATTTCCAGATTTGTCTTTTTGTCCTAGCCTTTACGATGGATCGCCAGTTAGCAGTGTGGTATATTCTTGTATTTTTAGGTGGGTAGTTTCATCTTATTCTGTGTTAGTTAAGCACAGATGCCTTTTATTCACACCATGTTTAATTTCTTGCAATATAATTTTAACTATAAAAGGCATCATGAACCATCACACTATTGTTTTTTGTTATTTTAAAAAAAATATCTTATATATTCTTTTCACCATTTTTTGTGTTTTAAAAATATTTTTTATTGGTGATTTTTTTTAATAAGAAAAGTATATTAAAAACTGCATATTTAATTCTCATGGAGTTAGATCAAAAGGAAACATTAGATGTGCGTTAGATAACTACTGAAAGTAACTTACAATTACAGCTTGTGATGCTACACCCCATTTTGTAGAGGCGTGCTTCTGATTATTTTCTGTGTTGCAGTGATCCATATGTTAACACAACAACCTGTATTCCAAGGACTAGGTACGGTTGGTTGGGTTCGACTGATTGCCTGTGCGATTTTGTTATATTAAGCATCTTATCATTGGAAAGTATCCTAAGAAATACAAGAATTCGTTATTTTATTATAGTCATAGATCATATGATTAAATTCTGTTTCTCTTTGATTAATTCTTCTCAGGCACGTCCAACAAGCTAACCCCATTGCAGTTGGAAAGCCTGTTGACAGAGGGGACAACTACAAGATTGTGGCTGGTGCGTATCTTCAGTTGAATGAAATTGCTTTCTGTATCTTACGGAAATATGCTGTTAGTTTAGTGAATGCAGTCAATGCACAATGATAATGACCTGGAAAACAGAGTGTGGTTCAATACCTATATTTATATAATGTACTACTTCTTTTTTACCCATTTTCTGTTTTGTTTTTTCGAGTATTGCTTGGTGGAATTGGCTGGGTTGAAATTTAGTTGGTGAGAAGAACTTATTTCTGTTTTTTCCTTTTTTTGCAATTTATTGGTCTACTAGTGATGCAAATGGCTAAATTTCTGCTTTATATTATTATCAAGCAATTAAAGATTATTCTATATATCGATACTTACATCTCCTAGTACCAGTGGGATGACAGCTAGTTTTGGGATATCATTATTGCCGAACCAAAGGCTTATATTGCATTTGCTATAAGAGTAATTGAACAAACATTGAATACCCGAAAATTTACAAGTAGCTGAATGTTTATTTCATAAGGGTTTGGTCATATCATTGCTTATGTTTTAGTTCTCTTTCATTTTTCCTTTGGTTTTATCCACTTTTCTTTCTTTGTGTGAGTTGGCAGGTGGAATTTCGTGCTTCATATTCACCTGCTTGCATTCGCTCAAGTCAGTATTTTCCTGACCTCTCAATTACGTATGTTTCTCTTTGACTTTTGTCTTGAACTATTTGTCCTCTCAAGTGAAAGAGGAAAATATTGGAAACTTCATATTGTTGTACTTCTTACCTATTATGAGTAGCTTTCGTGCCTTTAATAGGTTTAGAAGCTGTGTAAATATTGAGTTATTTTTATTTGAGTTAACTTTTTTTTGTGTTCTATTTTCTTTATAATGCCCAAATGAAGGAAACGTTTTGGTTATAGTTTTTTTATTACAATATAAAGTTGCAACCACACTTTTCCTATTTTAATAATTGATGGAAATGAATACTTGGTTTTCAAATTTGACCTCTTTTTTTATTTGTTTACCAAGGCCTTCATTCAAACCTAACCAAACAATTTCAAATTTTAGTTCTTTTTAAATTGAAAATTAAAATACAAAACTAAACACTCATTTGTGGTGTTTTACCATTAAACGCAAAGCAATCTTATATTTCTTTCATTGTTTGGCTTGGGAAAACTAAAACCACATGAACTAGTGTTGAAATCCCACACCAGCTAGGTCTAAGTATATGACTAAAATACTCCTTAATATGACTTGGGTGGAGCACGGATAACGACACGGACACAAACAGATGTGTAGTCTCCAAAATGTAGGACATGGGACATAGATCTATATATTAGATCATTATGAATATTTAATTTAATAACCAATATTTATATACTCAGTATAAACAAGTTTAGTAAAATATAATAATCTAAACATATTGTCACCTTTTACAAAAATGAATCTAATCCATCTATGTAATATCTAAAAATTGAAAAGTAGTGATCATATAGTTTTGTTCTTTATTTGTATAATCATAATAGAGTCTTATGCAATAAGTTTTCAAGTTTGAGTTTTTAGAAAATAATTGTATTTGTCTTTATTAACATTCTATTGGAGCCACGTCAAGATTATGTTTGAGGCAAACAAATGCCTTTCAAATTGAACACTTCTCCGATACGTAATCATACGAGTATCGTAGGTGTCCGATTCGTGTTAGACACATGGACACGCCATTTTTGAGGCGTGTCCGAGCTTCATATGGGTGATTCTCTTTCCTTCAGTTAGATTCTGGAATTGTTTTAGATCCAGTCTGTTATAAATTCTATTAAGGCATTAAAACCTATCCAATGCCAATAAATTATATTAGGGAAACTTATGTATTGTTTACACTGCAAGTATACGAAGTTAACTAATTTGGTGAAGAGGAATTTACATCCCGCATCAGCAATTTCCATGAAAATTGTTGTGATTACAGTTTTTGACAATTTCCATACATTCATGTCTCTGGCAGATATTCAACCAAAAATTTATCGTTTGGAATAGTTGATCTTGGTCTCTTTCCCAATGCTGCTGAAAAATTTGGAATATCACTAAGTGGTACCTATTCTAATTGTTAGCTTTTTGAAAAAAAAAAATTCACTAAGTGTTTAATTTCTTTCTTTTACTATTATGTTGTTTTTCTAGTTAATGTTGTATAGTGATTTAGTGAATATGGAATTTATATGATGCCTTGTGATTATCAGGAAGCATGGGCCAGCTTCCTACATATATCTTATTTGAGAATGCAGCTGAAGTTGCCCGCTTTCCAGAGTTGGATTTTGAAGCAACATATTTTCACCCTACGATTACAAAGGTTTGTCATATTTAGGATATATGCTATTTTGAATAGTGACTGAATAAGACCAACTGGTCAATCTCTGTTTAGAAAAACTTAGCAATCTCTTTATAAAAGAAGAAAATAAGTTGAGTTTCTTGTAAATAGAAATAATTTATGAATCTTAGTTTCATGCAGGTAGATGAAAGAACTTTTATACAAGTGAATGGCATAAATTAATTTTAACTTAAAAGAGAAAGTAAAAAGTATTTGCAGAAATTTAACCAAAAAGGTTCAAATATGCTTTGATTTTGAAACATTGTCAATGCTCTGCATATCATTGAACTCGGGCTGGGACAATTTAAAGTTTACTTCCATCGCCTTGTTATCGTCACTGTTCAATTAACTGTCTCCGATTTGTATAGTTTAACCGGGCACATGAATTGTGAGCTGCAGGGGCTTCTTTCTCGTCATTTTGAGCTTGATCGGCACCTTCTGGAATATTTTAATGGTAAATAGGTAATTTCTCGGAAATTCTATCCTACTATGTTTCGGTTTTTTCTGGCCCTTTCAGTAACATTGTAATAATTGAGATTTATTTGTTGGTTCTAGGATGTAATGGAGCAAGTTGTTCTCCGAAATTTCGCCTCACTCCACTCTAACTTATGCTATTCCTACGGGTAGTGGGAAATCTTGCATCGGTCCAAAGAGAAACAGTTTCTTTTGTAAAAGAATTCAATTTTTTTAATGAAACAATTGACCCTTTTAGAAATATTGCTGTAGTTTCCTTGCTTGCTCTTCCTTTACTGTTAGCGAGAAGGTTATCCTCCTCATAATAATCTCTTTATTAGATAGTCACAGATTCTCAACAGAATTTATTTTATAGATGCTAAATCTTCTGAGATACATTTTAATTCATCCATGTATGAAATTTTAATACATTTTAATCTTTAAATATAAATAATAAATAAATATAGTATTTTTATGTTAATATTTAAGTAGAAACGTGAGAAACGTGTGAAATTGTATAAATAATTTAAATGTTAAAAATTTGACATGTAAAAAAAATATAATAAAATTGAATTAAAGAGAATTAAATTCATTTTTAGAGTTTGAAAATAAAAAATATCTCAATATTTCAAATTAATTTTAATCTCACTTTAAGTTTAAAGAATAAAATCATATTTAAGACTTATTTCATTAATTTCTAAGTGTAATGCAACATTTCCGGTATACTGGATTTGCTTTTGGTCCAGACGAAAATTGCGTGTAGAACCTGAGAAAATGTATGTCTTGTCGTAGTCTATCTGCATAAACATACAGTGTACATTTTTTTTATCAGCAGTGTACATATATCGTTGCTCCCTTATGGCATTCTATTGGAGTTGCCTGAGAAATATATCGTTATTATTCAATATTATGATGAGATTGTTCTACAGAGATTATATTTCCGAGTAACTATAAATATAAGATGAAAAAACAATTCTACTTTCTTAGGAAAAACATATATTCCGAGTCTTTACTCTTGGTAAGTTTGAAAAAAAAATACCTTGATATCTTAATATCGTTGATATGATATTGAGAAATCGATGTATTTTGAGTTTTCTTTGTAATTTTTATTTTTTTAATTAAATATGATATAATGATCTATCTAATAAAAATTGAGGACAATATCAGTGATATTAAATATTATTTATTGGTAATTAATGTGAATTTTAGAAGGTATTATCTAATTTATTATATATATATATATATATATATATATATATATATATATATATATATATATATATATATATATATATATATATGAATTTTAATGTATAATTTAGTTTTCACTTTATGAGAAGAACCTGAAAGTTAATCACATAATTTATCGCTCATATTTTAAACATTATTTTTTTTTTAAATGTAATGTCAATATCCTTTCCAAAACCAAATATTATAATCATATACTCTTGTTTTTTCATCAATTGATATCAGAGTTTGGCTATTGATATTGAGTAATTTTTGTATACTTTTTTTTTCACACTTATGATAAGTACCGATACTATAAATGTTTCCCAACTTAAGGTATATCATTGTTTGTTGATAATACTGTTTCACAAATGAAGAGAAAATTAAAAGAGAATTTTGAGTAGAGAATAAGGGGAAAAAAAGAAAGAGAAAATGTATAAGAATAAGGGAAAACACACAAACACACAATTCAGTATCAATCAATCAATAGTGTTTGCATAGATTTTTGTTTTGAATTGAAAAAATAATGAAATAAGAACCCCATATTCCATATTTGATTTTATTACAGTAATCGGTGACGATTAACCCTATGATTTATCACCTACTTTCTCTTATTTCTTGAGTGCAACATCAATATTCTTCTCCAAGCTCTATATCAAAATGGTACTCCCTGTTTGCTCATTGATAATTAGAAAAAAAATGGAAGTTATAAGTCATAGAGGGAGATTAAGATGATATATTCATAAAAGGGTTATATACTCTTTTGTAATTAGTGGAATCCCTTAAGAGTTTCTTAAAGTTTCTTAGCACTCCATTTATAGGTTACTTTAAGTTGAGCTCAAAGCAATGCCTAACAAGTGTGAACAAGAAAGAAGAAAATGCACAAATTTCCATATTTGTTGCATTTGAAAATTTGATGTATGTTATAGTGTGTACAAGGTCAAACATTAGTCATGTTGTTGGTGTTGTTAATCATTTCTTGTTAATCCTGGTAAAAGGATTGACAAGTTGTAAAGTGGGTACTCAAGTATCTTAAAGATACTTTAGAATTTGGTTATGCTTTGGAAGTGGTAAGCTTATGTTATATGGTTACACAAGCTAGTGATGTAGATTCTAGGAAGTCTACTTTTGGTTATATGATGACTTGTGCAAGGACAATAATGTCATGATAATCCAAACTAAAAAAAGGTATTGTTCTATCTTTATAGAGGTAGAATATATTGTTGTTATAGAAGTTACTAAAGAGCTCTTGTGGATGTAGAAATTTCTACAAGAGTACGGACTGTCACAAGAAAAAATATGGTTTGCATTGTGATAGTCAAAGAACAACCCAATTCAGTAAGACCTCAACAATTATATTAGAGAAAATGCATACTAATAAGAATGACTTGTTGAACATGAAGAAGAGCTTCAAAGTGAAGATGAATGATGATTGAAGACATTGATGCTAAAGAACTGTCTAGCTTTCTTTGTATTTTTTTATTCAAAGTATTCATAAGGACTTCTAATTCGGCACACCTTAAAAGAATTAAAGAAAATGATTTGATATGGTTAAAATCAAGCATACAAGGATTTTCATCATTTTTAATTGATTAGTTTCATTTGTAATTGATTAAATTATTTCTGGGAAGACTCAAAACAGGATAATAAATTATTTAGGTTAATAATTAATTAAACCAAAGAAAGCTTGAACTGTTTTCAAACTCCCAATAACCAATTAAACTCATTTATAATCGATTAAACTTAACTTATTTTATGTTATTAATGAGGAGTGTGTGATAAGAGTCTTCTTAGTGATTTTTAATTGCCAAGGTGTTATATTCAAATTATTTACGAAAACTCCAAGATCCCTACTGGACATTAAGATAATTAAGTTATCTTAGATAAAAAGGTTCACTTTAATAGGGGTTCATGAGGAAGAAGAGAAGTTGGATTCAAAATGAAAAAAATGAAAAGAACTAAACAAAAACCCAAGATAACAAAAAGTAAACACAAGCTAGAAAATGAAGTAAAAGATGAAAAGAGGGGGATGGAAAAAATGGAGGTAGCACATCACTTTAGAGGATGGACCAACCCAAAGATGAGTGGTGTGTCGTCACTTGAACCTTAGTTCAAGATGAGACTAAGAAAGCTCAAGAACACTAAAAAAAGAGCACTATCTCAACTCTCTACAAAGGTTGAAGCATAATAGCTTTACTTAATCAAATGTTCAACCCTTTCATAAGTGGTGGAGGCAAGAGAAACCTCTTAGCAATAAGAGTGAATGAACTCCCTACCAAAAGAAAAATGCATCTTTTAGCAAACCTAATGATAAGGGAGGGACAATGCATTGAAGAATATTCTCCAATCATCACCAAAATCATCAAAAAATGTATTTTCTCTCCTCCAAGTGTGTGCCGTGAACCCTAATAGTCATTACTTCAAGACGCTCTCCATTTTCACTTTTAAAGGATATTCTTTGCAAAATTAGGAGTGTGATGATTACACATCTTTAAACCAGACAAATCTTTCATTTCCTTAGAAATGCGACAATCTCAAAAAGAGAAATACCACTATCAACCTACAAAATAAACACACTAGATGCTAAACACAAAGAGAAATACTAAACAAATTCAAAGAGTAGGTGAGGAAGAGATTTCCCTTTATGTTTAATCGATAACACGTGATAATCAATTTTAACATAAAGATGTACTGTTTTTGAAAATTCTATCAGGATAATCAATTACCTACTTGATTTAATTGATTAGATATATAATAAAATACACAACTTAAAGAAACTATTTTGTAAGGCCCACTAAATTCCTTTTTCCTTTTCTGCCATAAATTAAAAGGGCTGCCCTAATGTAATGGGCCTAAGGGCTGGCCCAATGGGGATTCAGACCCTAATCTACCCTAATTCCATTCTTTTATTCACTTTTCAGAAAACACGTTCCTCCTTGCCTCCTTTGAGCAGCCGCAACTCTCTGCTAGGGTTAGCCGTCAACCTTCTTCAACCTAGCTCAAGCCAGGTTTCCACTCCACGTAAGTCATTCCTTAGCTCATGATTTCCCTTTTCTAGGCCTATTTTCGTTTTTACCGTTAGGGTTTGGTAGTAACTCGTTACTTTTTCTGTTTTACCATTTGTTTTAGCTCTTTGGCCATCCTTAGGACAGTCGTGCTCACTGTGTGCGTGTCGGAGTGTTCCGCTAGCTTGTTTTCCAGGTACGGGAGGCTAGGGTTTGCCCTTTCTTGTGTTATGCTGATTGTGCTAGTGTTTCATCATTTAATATGCTTGGTGTGTTGATTCAAACCTGTGTATGGTAGTATTGAGCCATTTGTGACCTGTTGAGTGTTTGTGCACGAGAGAACAATGGTGAGCACTGGTTTTCTTGCCCAAGAGAGCATGTCTAGCCTAGGCGAGATCAACAGAGGCTCGCCCAAGCTGCTTCATGCGAGTGGTCGCTCAGGCGACCCACGTTGCTCTTGAGCGAGCGAACATCTCGCCCAAGCAAGAGGGGTCTCGCCTAAGCGAGATCCTGCGTGAGGTTACTGTTCCTCCTTCCCGAGCCATCCGGGGCTCGCCTAAGCGAGCGTCTCTCGCTTGAGCGAGACCCTTCAGCCTGAGCGAGGAGCTGGGCGAGGGCAGTGTGATGTGTGATCGTTTCTTTGAATCTTGAACAGTTAATACTTGCTTGGATTTGTGTATTGTGTTAAATGCATGAGACAAATAAATATGCATGAGTGATGTGATTCATGAATTGTGAATAATTGGTTTGGCATGAACTTAGCATGTGATCTTAATGAGGAGGTTGGTATTAAAGTGGCATGGTAACAAGATGAGTTGGAATGGTATATTCATGGATGGAGTATGATGAACTGGTATGGATTGATCTAGAACGTGTACATATATA
>Ga0214544_1001970_pt1 | contig 43262 bp, 12 predicted proteins | sample CNSS3metaG_FD_160074 | JGI IMG/M metagenome (GOLD analysis project Ga0214544, IMG submission 160074) | Root nodule microbial communities from cowpea collected in UCLA plant growth center, Los Angeles, California, USA - CNSS3 | ecosystem: Host-associated > Plants > Roots > Nodule | place: USA...
TCAACTAAATATTAATTCAATTTATAATATATAGGGAGGCAATTCTCATTTCACTATTATGACATAGATATGTCCTTTTAATATACATAGTAGTTAAAAGATTTTGAATGAAAAAAAAAAAAGATATGATGAGCTTTGGAATAAGTTCACAATATTAAACTTTCTTTAAAAGAAAATGGTAGGAAAAAAAATCAATTAATATTAATTGTGAAAGATGAAAGAGGATAGATAACTTTGATAATAAAGAAAGTAAAAAAGTGGAAGGAAAGAAGTTGGTAAAAAAAATTTAAGTATCATAATAAATCTAATATAATTGTCATAAATATAAGGATTAAATATGTTTTTGTCCCTTAATTTTAGGTGAATTTTGGAATTAGTCTATTTCGAAACTTTGAACCAATTTAGTCCTTCATCTTTCGAAATACGTGAATTTAGTTTTTTTAATCAAATTTTGTTAAGTTTATTTGACATTTCAAACGTGTCTCATAATAGTATTTGACTTAACATTAAAGCAAAAATGTGTTAAACAGTATAAACAATTCAAATACAATCTTGAAATGCCTACGAAACATCAAATAAACCTAATAAAATTTGATTAAAATGACTAAATTCATGTATTTCGAAAGATAAAGGACTAAATTGGTTCAAAGTTTCAAAATAGACTAATTCTAAAATTCACTAAAAGTTAATAGACCAAAAACATATTTAACCCTAAATATAAATACTTTTTTAGGGTATAAAATCCATATTGAAGAAATGCTAATCTTTTTACTATAAATAAAGATAAAGAATCAATTTCAGGACTAATACTTAATAGTCTCTTTGGATTTCAGTTGGAAGACTCAGGTTAGTTTTCATTTTGTATCAGACATGGAGTTAACATATTTAATCATTTTTATTTACATTTAACTACGTATAATTCTGAAATACTTCTTCCAGAATAAGTTCGAATTGTATTTCAAATTTGATAATGCGAAAACATGAACAAATATAAAAAAACACACAAGAGAACAATAAAGAGTTTTAATATTTAGTTACGGTGGGGTGTAAGAAGAAAATTATGGTGTACAACGAGAATCTTTTGAACTAGGTTAGGTGAAATCATGCACTCAAATGGGCCTACTCCCGCCCATTAGTAGCACACAATAGATATTGGGGAGTTTCTTCATGTAACTCCAATATTTTTTCTACACCCCCAACATTTTTGATATTTTAAAAATACTTTTTGACCATTTGATCGAGTAACATATATCTCATTCAAAATGTTGTTTTCGGATGTCGACTTTAGTGAAAGATGTTTTCAGATATCGACATTCGGTGAAAATTGTGAACTTAGGATGTCGAAAAACACATATATTTATATTTTAGTAACCAATTATAATTTTTTATTTATAATAATGACTATTTTAGTAACCAACAATTTTTTATTTTATAAATTGATATCTAAATTGGTTACTATAGTGAGTAACAACTTTTAGTCACTAAAATTTGTTATTAACAAGACATTTTATTGTAATGTTAGTTAACAAAAGTAAATTGTATTTTTTTAATTATTTATACCATAAGGATTATATGTTGGTTATAACTCTAATCCACATGGAAAATTACGTTTTTACATTTGTTATTATGTTAACCAATATAAAATATATTTTTTTTGTCAGTGTTGGATAAGTGGTGTAATTTTATGATGTATCAATACTTCAATTTGCTTTATCTATTTACGTTCAATACGTATTTTTGTTTGATATTTTAGAATTATTTATTAATATTAAATAAAGTATTCAATCATAAAGCAGTAGTATTTTTATAATGATGATATTATAATTTTTTTTGGACAATGTTTAATACGTATGATTTTAACTTAGATTCACACAATAATAATCACATATTTTTAATATTTTTAAGAATTTTTGTACATTTTTTAATATGTATATATCACATATAATGTCCTATTATCTTCAAGATAAATGTATTAACATATCATACACGTGTCATATCTAATACATGTAATGTATTCATGCATTGATCAAAATAGTTTAAGTAAAAATAATTGCTAATTGTGTTTAAATGTACATTTTATTGAAAATTAGATACAGAATGACGAGTTGAACTTGCATTCTTGAAAGATAATGGTATTTTAACACTAATTTTTTCCGTTCATTTGATGCTATCTTTTATTATCCTTTATTAATTTTTTCTTAAATTTAAAAAAAATAATTTTTTAAATTTAAAAATCAACTTTTACATGTAAATGGTGTTTTGAGACTTTTTCCTTCTCAAATTTTTCCACTAGTTTTTTTGGAGTATCCTTTCATTGTTATAGTAGGGAAACAACTTCAAATTCCGTACTCTCTCTCACTATAAACTTACATAAACAAATTCAATTGATTTCACCATACACAACCACCATTATAATTGCAACTATATAATCATTCCTTAAAGTAACTGTGTGACTAACAAGATAGCACAAACTACATTAAGGTCCCCAATCTCATACGTAGCAGCTTGTTCAAAAGTAATGACTAAAATAATTATGCAGAGCACAAAGTGCATGCATCAATCAAGAAACAGTTTTGCAAGGATGTCAGAAGACCTTAACCATGCAGTAACTTCATACCAGCCACCAGAACTCAGACATAAAACAACCACCTACCTTTATGCGGGACTAGGGATGTCAACTGGGTGGACATGGTATGGGTAGTATTTCTCTTCCCGTACTTTGCCGGTTGAATAAATATTTGTTTCGTATTTGTATTTATAACGGATACCTGCATACTTTTTTAATATTTATGGATATTCACGAGTATCCACAAATATTTAAAAAAATAAAAAATAGATAGTTAATAACATATTTTAATGGTAAATGCAAATAAAATATAATACATAACATTCATAAATTTCAAACAAAGTTTGAATAATTCATTTAAATAGTATTGAATGACATTTTACAAATAAATGATTTTATTTTTGAAATAATTGATAAAAAAAATAACTCTTTCAAAATAAATATGTTAATATTTTAATTTATTTATTTATTTTTTTTTTAATTTAAATTATAGTATAACAGATACAGTTATCCACGAGTACGAATATTATAATACTCCGTACTCGTCCCGTTAATATGTCATACACTTTATCTGCAAATATCCATTTACAATATTCATTTTCTATCCGTTGAGTTTTATCCGCAAATGTTTGCACGAATTCTTTTTTACGTCCATAACTGGAACACAGGAGTCCATAATGATTTTTTTTTATACTATTACGAGCATAAATAATATACTGATTTTAGTATTTTAAAAATATTTTTAATATATTTTAAAATATTAAAATCAGTGTCTATTGAAATATTTTGAAGGCATATCTTAAAAATCGAACAAGAAATCCAAATTCGACAGCGGTCTCTCCATTCTAGTAATTAATATTGCAACCTCAAGATGACAGGTGAATTATGAAGCACAAACCCCTTATATATATCTCTTCACACTTCCTTCCTTTTAACCCAACACCCTTCTTCAAACACTCTATCTTTCTCCTTCTTTGGCATGAAACATGGCCAAGATCATAATGGGAAACATGGGTTGTTTTCTTACAAGCTGTCTCCTAGTTCTAACAATGTTGTTCTCTGCAAATGCTCAATTTGCCAAGAAGACTTACCTCGTTCAAATGGATAAGTCAGTAATGCCAAAAGCCTTATCCAACCACCTTGAATGGTATTCATCAAAGCTGAAATCGGCACTGTCCACATCTCCAGAAGAAACTGATGCGGAGAGTGAGAAGAGAATTATCTACACTTACCAGAATGCTTTTCATGGTGTTGCAGCTAAGTTGACTGAAGGAGAAGCTAAGAAGCTAGAGGCTGAAGAAGGAGTTGTGGCCATATTCCCAGACACAAAGTATGAGCTACACACCACAAGAAGTCCTGCATTCCTCAGGCTTGAACCAGCAAAAGCCCCTAACATGTGGTCAGAAAAGTTTTCTGGCCATGATGTTATAGTGGGAGTGTTGGACACTGGGATTTGGCCAGAGAGTGATAGCTTCAAAGATGTAGGCATGGGACCAGTACCTGCTCGTTGGAAAGGTGCCTGTGAGATTGGAACAGGCTTCACAAAAAGTCACTGCAATAGAAAGGTTGTGGGGGCAAGAGTGTTCTACCATGGATATGAAGCAGCAATTGGTAGAATTAATGAGCAGAAGGAGTACAAATCACCAAGAGATCAAGATGGGCATGGCACTCACACAGCAGCTACAGTTGGTGGCTCTCCTGTGCTTGGGGCTAACCTTCTTGGTTATGCTAATGGCACAGCAAGAGGAATGGCACCAGGTTCAAGGATTGCAGCTTACAAAGTGTGTTGGATTGGTGGGTGCTTCAGCTCAGATATTGTGTCAGCTATTGATGCAGCTGTGGCTGATGGAGTGGATATTCTTTCCATCTCTTTGGGTGGTGGAGTCTCCTCTTATTACCGTGACAGTTTATCTGTTGCTGCATTTGGAGCAATGGAGAAGGGTGTTTTTGTTTCATGTTCTGCAGGAAATGCAGGACCTGATCCTGCAAGCCTCACCAATGTTTCACCATGGATCACCACAGTTGGAGCCAGCACAATGGATAGAGATTTTCCAGCAGAAGTAAAGCTTGGAAATGGTAAAGTAGTGACAGGAGTTTCACTCTACAAAGGGCAAAGTGTGCTTTCAATTCAGAAACAATACCCTTTGGTGTACTTGGGGAGCAACTCTAGCAGGGTTGATCCAAGATCCATGTGCTTGGAAGGGACTTTGGATCCTAAAGTGGTTTCAGGAAAGATAGTTGTTTGTGATAGAGGCCTTAGTCCTAGAGTGCAAAAGGGTTATGTGGTGAGAAGTGCAGGAGGGGTGGGAATGATTCTCACAAACACCGAAGCCAATGGAGAAGAACTAGTTGCTGATTGCCACCTCCTTCCAGCAGTTGCTATAGGAGAAAAAGAAGGAAAAGATCTCAAAAGCTATGTCCTATCTAGTAAAAGTGCTACTGCAACTCTAGCTTTTAAAGGTACTAGGTTGGGAATAAGGCCATCTCCTGTAGTGGCAGCATTTTCATCAAGAGGGCCAAATTTTCTGAGCCTTGAAATTCTGAAGCCTGATTTAGTGGCTCCTGGGGTGAACATTCTTGCTGCATGGAGTGAGGCCATTGGTCCATCAGGTTTGAAAGTGGACAACAGAAAAGAGAAGTTCAATATACTCTCTGGAACCTCAATGTCATGCCCACATGTGAGTGGTGTAGCAGCTTTTCTTAAAGCCAATCACCCTGAGTGGAGCCCTGCTGCTATAAAATCTGCTTTGATGACTACTGCTTACGTTCTTGACAACACCAGAAAAACTCTCACAGATGCCTCAACTGCTAAACCTTCAAGTCCTTATGATCATGGTTCTGGACACATTGACCCTATCAGAGCTCTTGACCCTGGTTTGGTATATGACATTGAGCCACAAGACTACTTTGAATTCCTATGCACACAGAATCTGACTCCAACCCAACTTCAAGTTTTTGCCAAATACTCCAACAGATCTTGCAAACACTCTCTTCCCAGTCCAGGGGACTTGAACTACCCAGCCATATCATCAATCTTTACTCAGAAAACACCCACTTCATTCTCCAGTCCTGTCATTGTTCACAGAACTGTCACCAATGTTGGCCCTCCTGATTCCAAATACCAAGTTGTTGTCTCTCCATTCGAAGGTGCTTCTGTCAAAGTTGAGCCAGAAACTCTGAATTTCACAAAACAACACCAAAAGCTGTCTTACAAGATTACATTCACACCAAGGGTTCGGCAAACATCTCCAGAATTTGGAAGTTTGATATGGAAGGATGGTTTGCACACTGTGAGAAGCCCCATTGTGATAACATGGCTGGCACCACCAATGTGAATTTCAACCTTCTGTAGTGTTTCTTTGTTGCAATAAGAAAATCTTCTGTACTAGGAATTAGAAGTTCATCCTTTTGTATCACCAGAAAAGTTATTATTTTAGTATTCTATCCTATGTTCCACTTCCTCCACCTTGGACTCGATCAACATCTTCTTCATTCACGTATAATTCATAAATTCAAAGTTGCAAAATGCTTAAAAATTTCCAACAAACATGGAACTTATTTCTGATTCTCAAATCTCAGTTGCTGTGATTACATTAACTACTACTCGTTCCTCCACTGTTTTAGTTCATACACTCATGCTTTCCGAATATTCTTTTATTCAATGTTAAGAATTTGATTTTAAACCTAATTCAACTCTACAAAATCTGTTGTAATCCACTTATATACCATGAAATTGTTTTATTTGTAGTAAATGTCCGATCTCCAACATTTAGTATCTGAATTTTGGACTAAGGAATTGAAGAATATGAATACAATATATACACATGCAATTTTTGGTTTGTGCAGAAAAAAATCTGGTGGTCTTGTCCCTTTGGCAAATCATTTACTGCAACAAAACTTGGATGCCACGAGTGAGGATTTCACTGTCACAAACCATTATATGTCGCTTTTGCTTAGTTAATTTCCTTGTGATGTAAACTTTGGTCATCATTTATGACAGTTGAAGTTTAGACAGACCCTTTTGACCATTGGGGACAGAAAAGTTAATGGATAGCAGAAAGATGAGGCAAAGCATTTAGTAATGAAGCTGCACTGTTCTTTTCCAGCTATTTCATTTTCTTCACCTCTCTATCTGTCTGTGAATTTAATTGAGTTGAACAAAAGAGGCTCCTTGCATGTGCATCTCAACTGCTAAGTAGCTGGCCTCATCAAAGAGTGTGGTCCAAAGTACTTATACAGATTCAGACACACTATTCTTTAGTACGTATCATTTTTCTTTTATATAATGCCTTCAAAGTTCACCTGCATGCGCAGGTCCTATAAATCTAGTTTCCAATGTTTTTCTGAACAAAATTCAAAAGTAGGGCATGGTTTTTCGATGATATTGTTGTATATGACAAGACATGTTTTACATTATATATAAAAGTAAAAATGTTCATACTCACTGCAATACAAATAGACAGAGCGTATATATATGTAATTATATGTAGTCTTTTTCTTAATAAATAAACATCTTTGTAAGGAAATTTTGTTTTTTAACTTAATTAACTAATCAAAACCCAACTCAAAAAAGCTAAAATGCACTTGAATAAGATGGCAGGATCAAAATCTGTGAGTCAGAACCAGACTTTTGCAAAGAGTATAACACCCTGTCAAAATCAAACTACTCAGTAACAGTGCTTCAAACCAATGAAAGTAAGACCTTTTGGAGTACTCATTTCTCATCTAAAATGGATTATAAGTTAGGAGTGGGTTTTAACCTTAATTTAATCTTTAAGATGATAAATTTAATAAAATAATAAATCTTTGTTGAAATAGACTTATATGAATTTAATATTATTTTTAAAATTAAATTTTAAATATAATTTAATATTACAAAATTAATTTGTAAGATAAAATTTATGTGGTGAGCGTGAAATCTCCAACATTTATCTCACTAATTTTGAAATGAGACCTACGCATTACAATAAATGTTTATACTATTTTAAAATATTAGTTAGTACATCAAACATTCTAAAAGAAATTCAATTAAATGACTAAATAAATGCTTCTATTAATAATCTTGAATGAATATGTTAACTAATTAACCAGTTAACTTGTTTACCGTACATTTGTAAAAGTCACAAAAGCATACAATCAATTAACATAGATTACTAACAGATTATAATTTAATTAAATAAGATACATTACAAAGAAAACCTTTAAATAATAATTAATTTTAGTAAAACTTGTTAGTTATTATATTAACTAATTTAGACACTTATTTACAAAATAAAAAAAATTATTAGTTACTAAAATAATCATTATTATGAATAAAGATTATAATTGATCATGAAATTAGTTACTAATTAATTAGAGACTAATTTAAAAACTAATTTCTTAGGTAGTTAAAACTTTGTTGTTAATGTTTAGTGAACAATTTATAAACTAATTTATTTCGTAGTCAAAATCATAATAACTAAATTTTAAGAGACCGATTATAATTTTTTATTCATAATATTGACTACTTTAATAATCGATAATGTTTTATTATCTAAATTGATCACTATAATTGTAATTAATAATTATCTTTAATTATTTTTTATCACTGAAATTTAGGTTCATCTTACTAAGGAATTAGGATTGGCTAAACTTGAGGGTTCATTTTTAAAATTAAATTGAAAAGACAATGACTAATTGTATGCACGAGAATGAGGTTCGATGAAATCTAACCTTAACGATTACTTATTATATTGTTTTTCATCTATTTTGTTTTGAAGTGTTTGATAAAATGGCAAAAGAAATATTTATTTCTTCATATTTTAAGTTCCTTAAATATCAACACAATTTGTGGAAACAGTTTTGTTCTAAATGAGTTATCAATCAATTATTGTGCATAAGTATTTTGGAATAACTATTAAGTAATTATTGTTTATTTGTGCTGGTAATACGCTTAACATTAAATAGATCATATTAATACTAATTAAGCTTTATTTATATTTAAGTTTCAATGTTTTTTTACCATCCCAATTTTAGTAGTTTAAATTAATAAAATATGATGTTTCATCATAATGTTCAAAATAGATAATTCAGTATACAAAATATACTAATACAGTCTTACAAAAGATATGACTATAAAATTATATCTTTTATACACTTAAACTAAACTAACAAGCTCTATATATAAACCAATCACTCCTAAAGCTCATCGAGACCTTTACCTACTCTAACATTGAGGCCTTTGTAGCTTTAAACATCTAAAGTTGTAGTATAATTGATCATAACTTCACATGCTCACACAACATGCTCAATGCCTTGAGACCTAGATGCTCCTAGACTTGCAATGGTTTGTAGCACTCAGCTCCACTTGGCCAGGGCTTAGCGCTAATCAACTTGCAACAGTTGGCACTCAGCGACACCATTTGAGGCTCAATAGTGCATTAGATATCAGCAAAATTATTTTGTGGTTTTTTGGCAATCTGGACCTATTTCATAGCTCAAATTGGTACTTCTCTTTTAGGTACTGGTCCAAAATAGATTTAAAATATTTGAGTTGATACCAATTTGATCAATGACTCATATTCTAATTTCTTCCAATTACCACAAGATCAAAATAGTCAAAAATACACCAATTATACATACCAAACAAATTCACTCAAAATAAAATCAATCACATACATGATAAACATTAAATTTATCAAATTCACGCATACAAAAAACAACTAGCTTCCCTTATCTATTATCTAGCTTAAACAACTCTAAAACACTGTTAACTCCATAGGGTGCTCTATTTACACATAGAAACATCACAAAAACGATCAAGACATGTCATTATGATCATCGATAAGTAGAGACTCATATAGAAGATTAAAACCTCACATGCAAGCGGAAAAAACCCACATGCAACAGAAAACAGAAAAAGACTAAATGACTGAAACTCAACTTATACGAATGAAGAAACTCAATCCAAATTGAATTGTTCACCACGAGGATCACCTCCTACAATCTCAGATCTCCAATTAGACGGACAAATAAGAAAAACCGTCAGAGAACTCTAAAAATGTGATTTCTAAACAGATCATGTGTTTTAAAATAATAAAATTCGTTTATAATGATTCTATTTATACTAAAATTTTTTAATATTAAAATAATGGAATCTCACTATTTTTAAATTAATATTAATTTTTAAAACGCCATTCTAGTGTCTTATATTTTTTTCTTATTGAGTCTCAATATTTAATGAAATTTATGTAAATTAAAGAAATAGAAAACAATAAGTCGGAAGATTTATAAAATAGTACTATCAGCTTGTCATATCTAATATTATAAAAAAGTTCTATAAATGGAATATATATATATATATATATATATATATATTTTGTTCCGATCTGTTTCCCATGAAAAGAGATTTATGTAATTAAATCAATAGAGTTATTTTATCTTTTTTTTAATATACGAGTGTTAAATGATGATGTTATCTGTTTCTCTTAATAGGTTAAAATGAGTGTAGATAAATGAGACGAGACTCACTTAAAAAATAAATAGAGTTCTTGGGTTATCCAAATTAGGGAGCCAATAATGGAAACAAAAGGCATATTAAAAGATAATGAAGAAATCAAAATACAGTGACAAAACAAAGGCCAATTAATTTAGGCTATACAAAATTATGATACTCATGTTTAAAGCTGTAAAAATATTTAACCACAAATATATTTTTTTCTTCATAATTTTATATTTTTCATACAACATTTAAAAACAACTTATGGGATTGTTCTGGTTTAAGCACGTTTTCATGTCTTGTTAAGCAACTTGTAAATTTTGAGAGGAAATTTGTTGTCCTATTCAATTGGAGAATTGGTATTTTTTTTCTTTCTTTATTAAGTGAATGTTTAACTTAATTTTAGAAATCTTATCATTAATTTCAGATAATAATATTTAAAATGTTCTATCTATTCATACTTTTATTCCAAAGCATACATTTTTCACACCAACGTTATTTTTACTTATTTGTAAAAATACAATCATATATATAATAAATTTTGTTAAACAAAATATTTAACTAAAATTATTTTATAAACTATTACATTAGAGATTATTTTAAATAATAAATTAACTAGACATGTAATATGAAGTGAAGAAATAATCGTTAATAGGACATGTTAAGAAATAATCGTTATGAGAAATTAATTTTCTCCTACAAGACACACTTTGCGCACTTACAACAATTATGTGTGGTGATATGAACATAAAATAGTTCAGTATGTCGTTTTGAGTTCAAGAAACGTCGTTTTGAAGCAGGTGATCGTGTATGTATCGCTTTGTCGTTTGAAGCGCTCATCACGCGCAAACATGGTGATTGTAATCAACATCACCACCATCATAAGCATCGCCTTCTCTTTGTACGGTTAATCGAATGTTCTTCTACCTTGAGCCATGTCCACCTCCGTTCAGATTCGCGACGCCGGCATCGCCGCGGACGCAGTCGACGGCTTCAACTCTCCGGCGAAGCAGAAAGCAGCCATCCGAAGCGCCTACAGCAACCGCCCCCTTCTCTCCCTCCGCCGAGCCAAACAGTTCCTCGGCGCCGCCAAGTTCAAGCTCTTCTTAGCGCTGTTTGCTCTCTCCGTCGTCGTTTTGATCACCGCCAGACTCAGTTCGTGGATGGGTTGGAACCTTCACAACCCTTCTTCGGGTACTTCAAGGTATAAAAAAATGGATCTGTTTTTCTTCTCTGCAATTTTATTTTATTCTGATGGATCTGTTCTTTTTAGGGTTGATATAGAATGGTTGTGGAAATTAAATGATTTCACTAATTATATGTATAATGGATTATTTATTGTCATAATCTATTATAATCAGAGTTTTTGTTCAGAGGTGAAAATTAGTTTTAACATGATCAGTTTGGTTTGGATTTAAAAAGAAGCCAGTTTTGTTATATGTATTTTTTGCTTTAAAATAGAGCTCCCGTTACTTAATCTTGCAATTGGATATCGTTTGGACAATTTCTCTAAGCAAAAGGTAACATTATGATGTTTTAGGTTCTTTATTTCACCATAATATTTGTCAGCAGAGGATTTTGAGATTCCTATCTAAGGATAGTCATGATGGTAGATTGATTCCCTAACACATTATAGATTTGTAATTGTTTGAGGGAAACAAATGAGTCTATTTAGACAAAGTTCTTTCTAAGCACTTCTGGAAAAGAAAGATTGAAATTAACTTCTTCATAAGCTAGATTAACTTATGTATAAAGTAATTTTAACTTATGAAAAACTTCATTTTATTTTTTATTCTTATTATTTTCCACTAACCTTGTGATTGGGTAGATAATTTTACAACTGTGAAGAAATTTAAATTCATTCAAATTATTTAATTTTTCAAACGTTGTGTTTGGATATAATAATTAACATTTATTACTACCAAATACAAAAATTATCACTATATAACACTAGTGACGTGGATAAAAAAAATTATACAGAGATCGACAAAAAATAATCACTAACTTCAACCATAAAAATTTGGCTAACATCCACGAAAAATCTTGACAAACGGCAACCAAGAAGTAAACTTGACTTACTTCTGCAAATAAATAATCCCAACAATGTCAACCGAGAATAACTTCTATTCAAGTTGGTTGAAAAATAACCTTGACTAACATTATCTGAAACATAATCCTAATTAACATCACCCAAAAAAAAATCATGTTTAACATTAGCTAGAAAACAACCTTGATATTAACAAAGAAATTTCTTACTAACATTTGTTGGGAAATAACAAAAAAGTTAACTTTGGCAATGACAACCAAAAATAAATATGATTCACTTTAACCTAAAAGAAACTCTGGTAGACATTTTTCAAAAAGTGATATCGAGCTAACAATGTCCTGACCATGACATCCCAAATGAGATTGAGCCCACGAAAGAATATGAAGAAAATAATCATCGATTTAGGAGAAGAATTTAAATTCTTAATTTTAAGGTGAAATTTGAAGTTCTCTGATTTTAATTAATTAAATTGATAAAATTAATATATTATAGATTCCTAAAATTTCAATTTTTTTTCAAAATTTTCTGTTCACACAATATATTTTTTGAAAAAAGATTTTAAGTTATTTATAAAAGTGAATTACCCTTTAGAAATTCTCCATCCAAAGACACTGTAAAGGTCCTTATAGACACATGTTCGAATATTTTATTTTGTGATTCTAGCTCAAGCCTGAGTCATTTAGAGTAGTGCTGGATGTCACGTTGCATTGGGTTTGAAAGTCGGTAGTCTTTGACTGTTTTAAAACTAAAAGAAGTGTTTGAAAATTGATAAAGCCCACACTTGTATTTTCTTCTAGTGGTTTTTCCTTGTATGTAATGACATTGCGGCTCTTGCTCCCAGTAGGATTATAGTTGTGGAGTTTGATTTTTTTATGTTTCATAATTTGAGCTGGATCTGCTGATACAACTGATTTAATTCACGATTCAGGGCTAGCTATACTGTGCTTATAAACACTTGGAGGGAAAAATCTCTTCTGAAAGAAACTGTTGCTCATTATGCATCCTGTCGAAATGCTGATGCAATGCATGTGGTGTGGACTGAAGGTGAACAACCATCTGAGAGGCTGAAAACATATCTTAATAAGATTGTGGTTTCGAAGTCTCAGAAAGCTCACAAACCAAACTTTAGATTTGACATCAGTGCAGATTATGAGTCAAACAGCAGGTTTAGGCCAATTAAGGACCTCAAGACTGACGCAATTTTCTCAGTTGATGATAATGTGATTGTTCCATGCTCTACTCTAGATTTTGCTTTCTCTGTCTGGCAAAGTGCACCTTCCACAATGGTGGGATTTGTTCCTCGAATGCACTGGCTGGATAAGGAGGTTAGTTATTGGTAAATTACAGCATTTCCTGTTTCGTTACTTGAATTTGAACCGCTTGAATTTTACATTTTTACTCTCTTTCATTTCTCAATGGTGAAATATGACTTCGAGGTTTGCAATAATTCTTGCAAGTTGGATACTGAAACCTTTAGTATTTTATAGGTTTGGCTGTATGGTCCAATGGCAGAGTCCAACTAAACTAAAGCTTGACATTTAGTTTTGATTGGTCATGTGATGAAGATGAACACTTCGTTAATTGTTTACACAAGAATGGTTGGACTGCAACTTCTACTTACGGTGTTAAGGGTGGGGATGGAGGGAGAGAAAATGAAACTAAAATGGACTTGGCTCTTTTAAAGTGATACTATAGTATCATCCTCATTTTAATTGTATTATGTTTACAATCCTCTAATTTACTTGTAGGTACGCCCTTGCTCAATTTAGAGACAAACTCACTTCAAAGATGACTAATATTGTTCGGAATAATGGGAAAACACATGGCATGTTTTCTACTATATTTTTATTTAGAAAGGGAAAAATAAGAGCAATATGCAGATGTCCATTGTGTTCGTGGGATGTGCTTGATAGTAACAAAATGGAACGCTGATTTACCCTTATTGAATATAACTTGATTTGCTATTTTCATATTGTACCTGACCGATTTCACTTTGTATACTACAGCAAAATAATGTTGCATATTACAGGTATGGAGGATGGTGGTCTGTTTGGTGGATGGGCACTTATAGCATGGTTCTCTCAAAGGCTGCATTCTTTCACAGGAAATACTTGGATTTATATACTCAAGAGATGTCTTCATCAATTCAGGGCTATGTTTCCAGGGACAGGTAATATATATGATTAATTAACCCACAAGAATTTTAAATTTATTCTTATAACTTATTCCTTTTCACATCCTCATTTTTTTTAAAAATTTTAATTTTTTTTCCGTCAACAGAACTTGTGAAGACATTGCAATGTCCCTTCTCGTTGCTAATGCTACAGGTGCTCCTCCAATATGGGTGAAGGGTAATTTTTTGTTCTCTCTTTTTAAGTATGGGATTCAATTTGTTGTTTGCAATCTACAGGAGTAACTAAAGTTTAAAAGAAAACTTTTGTTGAAGATACACTGCTTGTATTTTTCCAATTAAACTAATTCTCATGCATGCTATCGAGCCACAAATTTTTCTCATTATGTGAAAATTGCAAGCATCGTCGCTTTGAAACAGACATGGACATTGTTTAAGCATCATTAAACATGTACACAGCAATAAACATGTCACAGCACAAAATATAAGGATGCAATATGTGCATCTCAATTGATATGAAGTTATTCTTATGGAAATTTCTTAGTTTGAATACATTTTTTTTTTACTTTCTGTAGTGCTTTTTAAAGTTGCTGCGGTGTTGTAACTTGTAGTTAATATTAGTACTTCAGTGTTAGCGTCTAGCACAGACATCGCTCCAATGTCATATCATAACATTAAAATTTCTGAAAACTATATGAATAAAATTATTGCATTGCTCCTATGTTGTAATTTCATTTAGGGTCTGTTTTGGCTGAACTAAGTTATCAGCTGAAAAGCTAAATCTTTAACAAAATTTATTTTGTTGAATTGTTTATACCAAAATGTTATTGAATTAAATTTTTTTTATAAAAGTATTTGTCACTTAATTCATAAATGTAAAATGACATAAAGTGGTTGTATAATTTTTTCATATAAATTCTTTTTTAAACAGACAATATATCTTAGTTTGTAATTATAGCTTTGGTTTTTCCCCATTAGTTTTAATCGCATAATTTTTTGTTTAAAAATCAAATTATTTTATTTCAAATTAGAGTAAATAGTGTAAACAGAGTAATACTGGATAAGCTCATTTGTCAAGTATCCTTATCCTCTGTTAAACAAGCTTCTGAGTTGATTAAATGAGCTGTAAATTATTTAAACTGGCTACCCAGACTCAGCCATATTGTTTTAGAAACACAAGTTATTTGCTACTTGGTTTTTGTCGATAATTAAAAGCATTTGTCAAGGTTTATTTAATGCTTCTTATTCACTCCTGTTGTGTTCCAAAACTATAGTTATTTAATATAAACTTAGATAAAAATACTCTCCACTTTTCAACTACTATTTTGTCTCATTTCCATATAAGTGGACTATATTGATTAATTTTAATTATATATAGGAGTATTGTTGGAAAAAATGGCAAAAAATAAGTTAAAAAGACGGTATTATTAAGGAATAGAAAGATTGATATCCTATGGCACTCGATAGGAAGTCCCTAATTTTTTTCCAGTGGACTGTTAGAATTGGTTGATTCTATTCTCAATAGAACGCAAAACTCATTAATTGCCAGTGATGAATTAATTTTCTATGTTTTTAATTTGTGCCTTAATGATAAAAATCATATCCAAAGTTGTTAGCATAAGGGGTTCAACTCTTGGATTTCTTAACAAAGGTCTGAGATTTTATCAGTTGGACATGGAGTCGCAACGAGAGATATCACTCTACTCCTAAAATGGGTTGCCAACCTATGGGAGGAGAATTATATCTCCTGGTTATCAAAATAAGAAGCATAAAAAACATGCTCTTTCATGGATAAATTTGTAGCTCTATCTTGTAAAAAATTAGAGACGGCTAAATCTGATCCAGGTCTCAAGATAGCCATAATACCATGAATTATGTAGTCTTTGGCAGAATAATCCTCACTTTCTGTATTTCAAAGTATGTGCTGGAAGAAAAAATAGTAATGGACTAATTTTACCATTTTGGGTTGAGAAATATTCTTGTGGTCTTGGAAAGCTAGATAATGATTACTTGATCTCTGTTTTGGGTTGTCCCTTTATATTATCTATCTCTCAACTTGAAGGTAATGAAATATCAAAACTTGTACTTGAATTTTGCAGGCAAAATCAATGAGATTGGTGCATCGGGTATTAGCAGTCTGAGAGGGCATAGCCCCAGGAGAAACAGATGTCTCAATGACTTGATATCGCTTTACAAAACTTCTCCACTTGTGTTAACTAATGTGAAAGCAGTTGGTGCTAGAAACGAATGGTTATGGTAGATTTCTTGATTCATTTATCAGTAACCAACTCGTCGATCCATTCCACTTCCAAAGAAAAAATATAAAGAACAAAACTAAAAAGATTAAATATCATTGGTCAAGGAGCATATTGTGTTTGTGTATCATAGTTTCACACTTCTACAGTAATGTCAACTACATTTTGATTCATTGATATCTGATGCAAAATATGATGCCATTTGAATCTTAGTTTTTTGCTTGTAGTTATTCTGCTAAAGGCCCTGTACCGATGCTCCACTGATTTTCCTGCAAAAGCATGATGCTCCACCTTTTCTTGACCCATCTATCTAGTTAAGCCTTGATAAAACCAAACCCTTTTCTTTCAATGTCTATTCCAAGTACACAATGTCCTTAAAACTTGAGAAAGATTCCCTGGGGTGTAATTGATGGTCATGTGACCGAATCACTTTCATATATAACTTTAAACATGACTTGATAGTAGTAGTACTTTTTATAAGATAAATTAAATAGTTCCAATGGTTAAGATATCATAAAAATGTCTTTGCTAAAGATCTGAGCCCTCTTAAAACCATGTTGAGCATCAAACTTATAATGTCTCACGGTTCATCCGTTTACCTATGCTTAAATCATGATCAAATTGATTGTAATTGAATATCTTTTAATACTATATAGTACATGAAAGACAATATCACACATGACTGGGTAAAACATTTTAACAAGGGTTTCACATTTACATCAAGTTATAACCTCAGGTTGAGCTCCTTCACTTTATCGTATTCTGCATTTTTTTTTACTGTGCAAAACTAGGGTTCAGTTTTCTACTTTATATCAATACTGATTGCAATCATGCATTGTTCTCCATTAATGGGACACTTCAACAATTTCACGTAATTTAACTGACAGTTTCAGTATTTTGCAGCCTCATCCCTTCATTGTGGTGTTCACCTCATCCAACCTGTTATATCTGGCTTCATATAACTCACTACCTACCCATATGGTTACACGTATAAATGGACTAACCAAACTGATCAAAAGAGCATTTATTTTGGCTTCTTCCGTCAGGGTACCAAACAATTGGTTATTCAAATTACTCATTCCTCTGCATAAATAAAATAGCACTGAATATCAATACTTTTTTAATATTTGGGTAGGTTTTCAAAATCAGACAAGTATTTGGATTTTTCTTTCCTTAAAGAACTCTGAAACAGACTGATACAGAAGAAATGGGAGATTTTCTTAAAAAAGTTACTTACTTCATTGAAATTTAAGAAAAGAAAAGGAAAATGAAGAAGTTATATTTTACTAACCTTCTCATTTCATTCATTAATAGTTATAAATGTATATTGTTATTGTATTTCACGCTGGAATGACAACAAAAAGAGGAAAAAAAATTCATTTATTCAATGCATGGAAGATATTACTTATTAAACAAATCAATTACTTGTAGTGGAGATTTCTTGTAATCTTAAACAAAAAACAAAATGATAGTGGAATTCGAATTAAAAATATTTCCTGCAAAAAAGTCAAATCATTTGTGCTACCCTATTGTTTCTTGAAATTCTGTTCTTTGCTACTTTGTAACCAAATTTCCTTTCGCAGACGTGTGAACACAGCTTTTAACAATTATTCTCTTTGACTTAATTCATCAACTATGAATATACTTACTGTCAAAAGAAAAAAAAGAAGATGGACTGAAAAAACCAAATGTCAATAGTTAATTTGAAGTTAAAAGAATTATTAGTAATAGTTTAAATCAACATTTTTAGCTGGAATTTATTTCTCTCAACATTACTACATAAGTCCCAACACCATGCTAGCAATTAATGGGTCAGAGATTTTTTATGGTTGGATTTAAAATACTCAGAAATTATTTTAGAATCCTTTTTTAACTTTTCTTTAAATGAAAGTCACTTTGTACTATATTTCTTTTAATTTTTTATGAATTATTATCTCTAACTCATATGAAAAATGCAAAAGAAAAAACAATTAGGGGCTGAAATTTAGAAAATTAGGTTTGGTAAACTTGACTTTTGCCGCCATAGATTGCGGGAGTTGCTTTCTTGGCTTACCAGTTGCATCCAACTCTAAATAACACACATTCCATTTAGGAAAAAAAATTAGGTAACTTTAATTCTAAATATTTATTTGGATTATGACTGATCTTCAATCTTTATAAAGGATTAAATATGTTTTTGTCCCTCAAGTTTCAGTAAATTTTGAAATTAATTTTTTTTCAAAACTTTATACCAATTTAGTTATTTATCTTTATAAATGCGTGAATTTAGTTTTCTTAACAAATTTTGTTAAGTTTATTTGACATTTTAAACGTATTTTATGATAATATTTGAGTTAACATTGAAGCTAAAATGTATCAAATGGTGTAAATAATTCAAATATGCGCTCGAAACGTCGAATAAACTTAACAAAATTTGGTTAAAAGAACTAAATTCACGCATTTTTTAAGATGAAGAACTAAATTTGTCAAAAATTTTAAAAATGAACTAATTCTAAATTTCATTGCATGGAGGGACCAAAAACATATTTAACTCTTTTATAAATTACAACAACACAAACATAAATTATCTATCAATAAAACTTCTATATGAATTACAAGAGTCTAACTCAATTTATATATATATATATATATATATATATATATATATATATATATATATATATATATATATATATCATTTATACTAATTAGACAAATCTTTATTAGAGGACATGTTTGGAAAATAAATTCTTTAAATTTATATATGAAAAGAAAAAGAAATACATAAAGTAATATTAATTTATGGATAAGTTAATTTATATCAAGTTTGTTTCAAAGTCTCTCTATTTTAGTTTTTAATTTGTATACAACTTAATTGTACCTAATGAAAAATTTCTTTTTAGTTAGTTATGACTTAGTCCCACATGATATCCATTGTTGTGTCCTCCATGGACAAGGATACCCTACAAGTTCAACCACCATCCTTTTCCTGTGTGACTGTGTCTTCATGGATCTATCACTTTCCTCTTTGATTCTAGACAGTGCATGCGTATCTAATACTTTATTTTATAAATTTGAGTCAAATAATTTTGTATGAAAGAGAAATATTTTAAGGAAATGAACCAATTCACACGATTTTGAGATTTTGAGATTTTGAGAGTAGAATAAGTTGTTTATATTCAGAAAATCAAAGTTCAGAATGAAATAAATGAAAATCTTGGACAACATTTTCCAAAAAGGAAAATTAGGATGCAGACACATTTTGATCGGCTTTTTGAGAAAATTAATTATTGAAAAGACATAACATTAATGAACACTAAGTCCAACTTACTTACATAAAAGGATTGATATAAATTTATTTTAAAATTTTAAAAAAATTGTGAATATTTTTTATAAAATATTTAATTTTTTCATTTTTATCGAATGTAAAATGACTCGTAATTAAATCACTAAAGAATAAAAATTAGAAGAGAAAAAGAAAACATAGTATAATCTCGAAATATTTTTTTTTTAATTTTCATTTCATTAAGACACTAACTACAAAATTAGGTATTTAAAACAATTATTCAATCATCGAGTTATCAAGAAGATTTATTCATCTTAACTTAGATTTCGAGTTTAAAATACGTTTTGGAGGAAGAAATACAGACATTACGAAGATTATTTTATTAAATGAATTTGTTTAAATTAACAAAAAATTTGAGCATAGAAAAACACAGAGAGCTTCTTCTTTTATATGCGAATAAAAAGAAAAACAAAACTTTGTTGTAAAAGTTGGAAAGTGTGTCATAAATGAGAAAAAATAGTTATGGGCAAAACCTGTTTCACTATGATTTTTAATTTTAGAACGATAATAAATAACCATAATTGTCATGCCACTTTCCACAATAAAAGCACTCACACAGTACATGCACAAAGAAATTAATTCATCTCCAAAGATGGATAATTTTCTTTTATGTTAATATAAAATTTTGTCTAAAAATTGCAGAAAAAAGAAAAGATTTTAATGGGTGTAAATGTTGTGATAGTTGACTAAAAACAATCTCTTTTTCTGTGAATAGAAATTCCTCTTTCCCATTTTGGGCTAAAAAGCATAGGTTAATAATTATATTTTTCTAAATTAAAAGAGTTGCTATTACTTGATTTACCTATTTGAATATATTTGCTTAACATTGCATGATAAATCCATATTACGATGAAAATTAATAATAAAGACAAAGGGTTCAAACCCATGCACTCAATCTTTAATTCAAGTAATCAAGTGTTATTATATTTAGAATCTTTCTAATTTATCATGTCTTTAGAGTAAATAATTAATTAATTATCATTTTTATTAATAAGCAAGCTAAAAACATATTAAAAATCAGATGGAACAGTAAACTAACAACATTGTTAAACATTTTCTTTGAAACAAATCAATCCCTAGTTAATTCTTTTGGAGGAAAAATTTTACATAAAACAACAATGAAAAGAATGAAACATTTTTCCTATATGTATATCCCAAATAGCCAAAATTGAGAGATATTATTAATGAGTATTTGTCACTATCACCATACGAAAAAATTGCAATTAGTAGATTACAAAGTCAAAATCTACCAAAATAAAAGAACAAAGAGTTTTTGGTGGTGTTCTACTATTACCACCCCCAAAAGTGTGGGTCATGGATAATCATAACCTAAACAAAGGTTGGTTTGAAGAAAGAAAAGAAGTTGGAAGTTTGAAGAATCATAAAAGGAAGTAAAAAGGAAAATCACCTACTCTCCACTTCTCATGCCAACCTCTCAAACCCTACTTTTCACATCTTCTCTTCATCTTTAATAATTCTTCATATTTTATGTAAACCCTTTTTGTACTTAACATGCTACGACAAAAGTAGTAGGTTTCCCATTAATCTTTCTTTAAGAAAATGTCTTTTTAATACTACAAACTAATTGTTGATAGTTCTTATGAGCAAGGATTTATTGGAAAAAGATAATAATAAATTCATTGGAAAATATAATAATAAGACATCAGTGTTAGGAATTCAAGTATGAGTTTAAATCTTACATGCGTTACAAAAAAAATGCATTTTAGTGACCACCCATTTTGGTAGCTAAATGATCAAAAATCAGTCGCAAATCGTTTAGCGACCGAAATAGAGACTAAACAAAACTAGTAACAAAAACCCTAGTCGTAAACCACTTAGCAACCGAATCAAAATTTGGTCGTTAAATAGCCACCGAAATTATAGTCGCTAATTGATCGCTAAAAAGATTGGTCGCATTTAACTTTTGGAGACCAATTTAGTCATCGAAAATTTCGTAGCTAATTCGGTGGCTAGTATTAAAAATTTAGTGACTCTTATTTTTGTCACTAACAACAAAAAAAGAATCTATGATTTTAAACTAGTTTGATCGCTAATTCAGTCACAAATGTGATAAAATAACGACCATTTTTTCGATCACTAATAATGAATGATGTTTTTTCTAATTAAATTTCTTTTTGGTCACTAAATCGGTGACAAAAACTAGAAATGTATAACTACAAATATGAGTTAGAAATGAGAAAGTAAAGTATTATATAAGGATAAAGACTCATAAACCCATCGTCTTAAGGTTTTTGGTTGAGAGTAGTGTCAATGTCTTATGTGGTTGGACTCAAGTGTCATTAGTGTTGTATCTCCTCAGTAAAACCTCCTCTATAGATCTAACAATCAGTTCAGACAAAAAATTAATACAATTTTTCAATCTAAAATTTTAAGATAATAAATTTATAAATTTTCGTTAAACTTATATTTAAATTTTTCAACAATTTTCTTCTTGAATATAAGTCTCTTCACATTCACATGGATACTTCTCTCTCAAATAATTAGTTAAATACTAAACCTATCTAGTTAATTAACAATGAAAATTAAGTCGATATAACATGCAAAATACTATTCTTTTAACTCTTAGTTGTTTTTGGATTGGCTTGCATTAAAATAAGAGGCAATGAATATGAAACAATGAGTATATGACAGCACGTATAATATTATGAAATTAAGGCACCGATTTTTTTGTTTGTCATAATGTAAACATGGAAAGAAAAATGATACCAACTAGAAAAGTGCCTTTTACACATACACTCAGAGAAAGACAATTGAGTAACATCAAGATAAATACAAGAAAACTACAAAACAAGAAACAGAGTACTAACAAATAAATAAATTAATTCCTGGCCAGGGCTGCAATTGTAGCTCTGCACATAAACACAAGCAAACTAAAAAACAAGAAACAGAGTACTAATGAATAAATAAATATACAATACAAAGAGTACTATACAGAAAAAGATAAGAATTCACAGTTCTAAAGAAGGTCAAAGTCAGAATAGAGTATGCGTAAGAAGTTTGAGTACTAAGAAAAAAAAAAAGCTTATAGGAAACGTATAATGTAGGGTTAGACTTTGATTGTCACAATTAGTAGTATATTTTACATGTTATGCAGAATTAAAAATAAAATTATGTATTTATTATTTTTCTGTATTATAAGTTTATGCCTTTACTTTTTTTTAAAATGAAAATAATTTCATTACTTTTTGTTGTTTTCTTAAATCCCAATTGCCTTATATAGTTATTAGTACTCAAAATTCAACTCTTTTAGACATGTTTTAGGAAAAATAGAAATGACAAGGGGTGTCTTTGCTTCTAAATAGTATTTAGACATTGATACTTGTTCTGTATTACAAAGAAAATTATTCCACTATTTGTTGAATACTTTTCAAAAAGTACATGCAAATTATTTTACATTTTTGAGTATTCATATATGTACTAGTGAATAAAATTGTACTATAAATAAAACAAAATTATTTTAAAAAAATTACGAGTTTAAAGAAAATTGACAAATTTAAAAATACTTAATTTTATAAATTTAAAGTAAAACATAAATTTAGAAATTTTAATTAAAAAAAGTATTCAATTGTTAAGATTTTTTTTCACCAATAAATTTATTTATACAATTTAGTTACAAAAAATATCTAAATAAAATATAGTAATAATAGATAATGGGTAATGACATATTAATTATTCGTATTCACTCGTTAACCAACAAATAATTAACTTATTTAAATAATTCTTTAATATTTTATTGGAAATTTTAATAATAGATGTTAAAGTATGAAATTTATCCCATCCCAAACCGAGAACCTCATTTATTAATGTTTTCAATTTGGTAATTTTTATCGATAAAATTATGATATTATGCTTTGTGAAATATGCTTAATAAAAAAAAATTGTATCAAGTAGAGGTTTAATCAGATACTAATTTATGTTTGGGAGAGCTAAGTTTTACTCAGTAAAAATTAACGATAAAATTATCTTATAAATTAATTGATAGCGGATAAGTTAATACGTGAGTTGACATATTCCGAACTGAATTCTAAATTAATAAACTAATTTATTGAATTAAAAGTTTCTTTTATAGTACAAAAACAAACAATTACACGCTGTAATCTCTAAAATTTATAAATTGAAAGCTTTTAAACTATTTTATTAAATACTCTTTTTTTTATTTATAAAAGTAGTAGTTAAGTTAACTTAGCCATCATAAAATATTTGATTATATTAAGTAATCACATCAGAGTTAATAGGATTGTTTTTAAAACACAAAAATAGTATGATAATGTAGTTGTCAAACGGGTATCCAAACCAAAGAAAAACAACCTCAAGAAAAGTCCAACAAGAAACAGTCATATCTCAACGTTACACACACAAATCACTTTGACACATTGCACTTTCATTCTACACACTCTTCTCCACACACACACACACACACCAAACTCTTAACCACCAAACTCTTACTCTCATATACATACAAAAAAATTTCACAAAATTTCACTCTTCTTCTTCCTCTCTTCATCTCTTCACAACCACAGAACCATGAACAACCCATTCTCCCAAATAACTTGAATCCAACCCTCAAACACCATCTCCAACATGCCATCCCGACAACTCTCCACCTCATCAGAAACACCGCCACGTCATCACCACCACCACTTTTTCATACCTTTCCTCGCCGTCACCCTCTCAGCCTTCTCCCTCCTCCTTCTCCTCCTCTTCCTCTGCCTACACCGCATCGTCACCCGCAAACGCGCCACCCACCCGCCTCCTCCTCCTTCCTCCTCCCCCCCGCACCGCCTCTCCTTCTCCGTCCTCCGCCGCGCCACCAATTCCTTCTCCTCCCGCCTGGGCCACGGCGGCTTCGGTCCCGTATTCGCCGGCACCCTCGCCGGAGCCCCCGTCGCCGTCAAGCTGATGGACTCTGCCTCTTCTCACCAGGGCGAGCGCGAGTTCCACAACGAGCTTTTCTTCGCCTCCAAGCTCCTCTCTCCCCACGTCATCACCGCCACGCACTTCTCCTCTGACCCCAAACGACGCCGCTTCCTCTTGGTCTACGAGCTCATGCAAAACGGTAACCTCCAAGACGCGCTTTTGCACCGGAAGTGCCCCGAGCTCTCAAACTGGAACACCCGCTTCTCAATTATTCTCAACATAGCCAAAGGAATTCACTTTCTCCACTCCTGTGACCCCCCTGTTATCCACGGCGACATAAAGCCCAGTAACGTTTTGCTCGATCGCGATTTCTCGCCCAGAATTGGCGACTTCGGGTTAGCGAGGTTGAGCTCGGAGCTTCCGAGGTTTGAAATTGAGGTTCTGGAGTGTGGTAGTGTTAATAACGATGAAGAGAAGCGGAAGATGAAGGAGGAGGAGGTTGATGATTGCGGATCGGTGGCGAGTACTCACAGTGTTTTTATGGAAGAAGGTAGCTTGGGGGTGGAGCAATCTCCTTCGCCAGAGACTGCGGCGATGATGGCGATGACTTCGCCGGAGACGGGATTGGCGGTGGCAGGGGCGTCGCCGGGGTTTGAGAAGGAGGATGCGAAGAAGATGAACGGGAAAGCGTTGAAGAGTAATTCGGTGAGGGATTGGTGGTGGAAGCATGAGAATGACGTTGGGAGTGGGGAGGGTAAGAAGGTTAAGGATTATGTGATGGAGTGGATTGGGAGGGACGTGAATAAGGAGAGGGTGAAGGGTGGAATTGAATATGGGGATGTGGAGATGGGGAAGGAAGAGGCAAAGAAGAAGAAGAAGAAGAGAAGAGGGAAGGAAATGGAATGGTGGGAGTCAATGGAAGAGGAGAAGTTTGACGGGGCTGTGAAGGGGAAGAGAAGGACCGTGAGGGAGTGGTGGAAAGATGAGTGTTTTGAGGAGAACGAAAAGAAGAACAAGAAGAAGAAGAAGAAAAAGGGTGGGGGTGTAAAGAGTGATGATATTGAGAATGGTGATGATTGGTGGGTGAGTGATGATGCATTGGATAAGAGGAAGGGAAAGAGTAGGAGCAGAAACAACCGTGGGAACATGGATTGGTGGATGGATGGATTGAGTGGTGAGTTATGGAGAGGAAGGAGGAATAACAGCTTTGATTCTGCAAGTGGGGAGATTCCAAAGAGTGGTGGTGTTAGCAGTACTCCTAGTATGAGGGGAACTGTGTGTTATGTTGCTCCTGAATGTGGCTATGGTGGTGATGTGACTGAGAAATCTGATGTGTATAGCTTTGGGGTGTTGTTGCTTGTGATAATTTCTGGGCGGCGACCACTTCAAGTGAGTGGTTCTCCCTTGTCTGAGTTTCAGAGAGCGAATCTACTCTCCTGGGCACGCCATTGTGCAAGAAATGGGAAGCTTTTTGAGTTGGTGGATGAGTCTCTGCAGTTGTTGGATAAAGAACAGGCTCTTCTCTGCATCAAGGTGGCTTTGGTTTGTCTGCAGAAATCACCTACTCGTCGTCCTTCAATGAAGGAGGTTGTGGGGATTCTGAGTGGGGAGTTAGAACCACCCCAATTGCCTGTTGAGTACTCTCCTTCAACCCCTTCTCGCTACCCCTTCAAGTCTAGGAGAAAAGGAAGGTAAGTTTCTGGTTCTGATATCAGATAACACAGTTTCATTTAGGTGTTAAACTAGTATATATATAAATATACTGGCATGACAGAAGAAAAATGTATAGGTACTATTTTTTAAATTACTGTTAACCACTATGGTCCTAGTTCTTTCAGTTTTCTTTCTTCTGATACCATTGTGGATCAGTGGTGTTTGATCTGTGTACATTAGATTTACTTAAGGCATTTTTTCATACTGACTTATAGGCATTCCTGGAGTGATGTTCATATTTGGGTATACCATGGCCTATGTTGTTGTTGCGAGGACTAAGGCCATGTTTGTAGTTTGCAATCTCGATTTTGGAAATGAAATAGCAACATATGATTTTTTACAACAGAAGTTGTTGTTTTGTTGTGTTTGTGGTCCATTACTGTTTACTGGTTTTGTAGAATTTGTGTGGGGCTTTACAGAGTTTGTATCGATGAGTTTTGTTCCTAGATTGAAGAGCCATGCTGGTACAAGCAGTAGTAAGCGAACATCGGAATTTGAAATGGTTAAATTCTTTGAAGCAGAATGTTTGTATAAGCTTTTTTTCTCATGTGATTGTGTTAATGGTTGTAACAGTAAAACAGGGCCACTCTTGTTCAAAGATACTATATCTGGTAAGTACTACCGAGTACTGTAAAGGAAATTGTTATACTAATGCTATTTTCCTTTTTAAAAATCTCAGATTGCATGCTAAATTATCAATTGGGACAGAAAACTCACTAAAAATTAAGAGAATAAAAATATATTTAATTTAATTATATAAATTTAAAATGTCAGTTGGACAAAAGGATTTACATTTATAGCCTTGTCTTTTCCATTTAATTTATAAGGGCATTTTCCTCTTGTATAGTGAAAATTTTTTTAGAATGAAATGATCCGAAAAGAATTTAAATGGATAGTTCAAATTGTATTACAACAACATATGGAACGTGTATAACACGTATTTAGATTTGGATTTCAAATCGTAATAGTGAATTGCGTATTTGCATTTGAATGAAATAATTTAGATATAGTTTATTTAATTTTAAAATATTAAATAATTTTTTAGTAAATGGTATATAATATTTTAAATTAATATTTAGTAATTTTGATGTGTAAAAAATATGTATTTGTAAAAGGAATTTTGATCTGTCACACGAAAAAGAACGTTTTGATTTAGGAGGGGGAGACATAGATATTTTATCATTTTATTTGTCTTATTTTTTTTTAATTATTATAATTTAACTTTTTTTTTCATTTTATTTTGTTATATGATTGTATGTTTAATTTTAATTATGTGCATAAAACATGATATTAATTAGGTATATTATTTGAAATTTTATGTAATTAAAATTTCAGTCAATCTCTTATAGTTATTTTTATTCAAATTGTATTTCATTTTTAGTTCCGTTTTATGAAAATTTCTACAATTTTACATGTATAGACATCGTCAAATATGTTGGCAGTTGTTATTTTTCAGCCAAGTTTCAAAAATCATAATGGAATAATGCTTCCACAAAAAAACGAGTAGTAAGTATAAATAATTTATCATCATTCTTTCTATATTGATTTTAAACACAACAACAAAATAATAATCTTAAAAATTTATAAATAAAAAAATATATATTTTCTGTATCAATCAAAATACTAATAATTTTTCTCTTTTTTTTCGATCTCTTTTTCTTAACATAAATTACTTCACTTTTCATGTTCTGCTACTCATATCCACCATCTAGTAAAAGCAAAAAGTTGAGGCTTTGATGTCTTACCCTGCTACCTCTAACAATTGTGTTTGCTCAGAAAAATATATTATAGGACTTCACGAAAATTTGTATTAAAAATTATTATTTTGCTTTTTGATGCATAGTATAGCTCAATTAAATACCAAAGTGAGGGAACCATCTCAGTAAACATTCTAAGGAATAATACTGTTTTGGTTTTTATTTTGTTTTTTTTTATTTAATTTGATTTTTTTTAAATATGTTTAATGTTGTCATTTTTGTTGACTAATTTCTGTTAAAGTATAGAGCGATGTTGTTCATGTTACACTTTAACTGTTTTAATTAGCACAATGATATTTTGACTATTAAATTTTGATAATTTTTTTTTATAACATGATGTGTCATTTTTTTAAGTGATTTTTGAATATTGAGAATGAAAAAAAAAATGGAAAATCACTTAAAAGATAACACCTAATATTGTAAGAGAAAGTTGTCAAAATTTAATAGTCAAAAAATTATTTTCTTTTAGTTATGATGATTTATCTTTTATTCAAATAAGTTTCTATTTTATTTAAATTAGTTCAATTTCAGCTCATTTTTCATTTCTTTACCCTTAACCTCCAATCTATTATGACTCTCACCATCTACTCCTTCATCACTTCTCTCCATTTCAAGACTCTTACCATAGTTACCACTACCATTACCATTGTTGCCGCCACCACCACCAAATTAGAACCATTCCTACATTTTTCTTGTTAATGACTTAGATCGTGTGCAGTTGTATATTTTGAAATGCGAGGATCCAAATCATGATTCGAGACAAAGATAATGTCACTATTAATATACACGATTAATCGGTCATTTCGTTAAACAGCAAAACTAGATTTAGAAGAACAATTATCAAATACATGTTGCATCAATCACTAAGTTTTCTTTTCATTCGGTACAAAGAAAATCGGGCCCAGAGAGAGAAAAGTCAAACAACAATACTACTGTCACATAAACAATTACATTATCCAATTGAAAGATTTTCTCTCAAGCCCCATTAAATATTTTGTTTTCTATTGACATTCACAATGACAATTTGTTTCTGATTAAAAAAGGTATTTCCATTGTACTGCTGGGATCAATAATGGTATTTATTGTAAAAAAAAAAAAAAAAAACTCATGAAAAAGTAAGAGTTTTAATAGTAAATTGGGGGTGTCACTAGTAATTTCCATCATTAAACTCTAATTTGGAGGCTATTGCTTTCTCCACCCTCACAATTATTAATTGCACTCCACATTTATAGAAAAAGATTCAAATATTCTTCATCACTGCATCGTTGTTGTACCACGCTGTGGAGGAAGAAGAACATAGGAAGAAGAAAGAGAAAATGTGGGAAATAACTCGTTCTGAAAAGTTATTTTAGGAACGCATTTCATGTGTCATTCATTTTTACAGTTTATATAACATTTATTTGTTTATATTTATATTCACCAAATTAATTATCATACATCTTATTTATTTTTGTATTTTAATTTTTAAAATTTTCTGTATCAAAATGGTTCCAAATAGTATTTTTTTTTTAATTTAATGTCTATTGATCTTTCACACCCACTACATACGTTTCTTTAGAAAAGTTTTATTGGTACAATAACTTTTATACATATGAAGATGCATAGAAATGAAACATATATAGAGACTGATACTTTGGATTAATTTAAGAGCAAAAATCCTATTTCCTTGTCGTAAAACCTTAGAATATGATCTTTTAGAAGTGCCATTAATTTAAAATTAGTGAAACTCAATTATTCTAATATTAAAATGTTTTAATATAAATAGAATTGATATAAACCAGTTTCATTATTTTAAAATACATCAGGTCTCTATAAACTATTTTTTTCGAGTTTACTAACTTTTCTCAAAGGGTTCTCGTCCTTTGTTAGCTGATTGAAAATCTAAGACCATAAGTGATCTTCGCGACGAACTCTTCAAGTTGGACCGATTAGTTTTTTTCGTTCCCGTAAGTTAAGTATCAACCCTTTTAGTTGGTCTTCTTATGTTGCATGTGAGGCTTTTTTCGCTTACATGTGTCTTTTTAGTCTTCTATATGAGTCTCTATTGATCAGTGGTTATAACGATATCCAGATCATTCTTGTGATATTTCTATATGTAGATAGAGCATCCTATGAAGTTTGAAGCGTTTTTGTGTTTTAGAACTATTTACGCTGGATAACAAGTAACAGAAGCTGGTATGTTGTGTGAGTTTTTATAAAATTGATGTTTTGCATGTTGCTCATCTCTTGCATTTGGAGATGAAATATGGATGGTTTTAAAGAATCTAGTATAACATGTATGGTTGTGGTGATCTTGTGTGATTTGGATGATAATTATATGTTGAGTGTTTACAAATTGCTTTGGTATGTTGAATGAGATAAATGAAATATGAGCAATTGTGCAATTTGGTACAAGCTTTATCTTTTGTTTGGACACAAAATATTAAAAAAGGAGTACCAAATTGACCAATTGGACAAGTTGAATTTCCCTTAATCACAACACAATTTTTGTTTTCTGAACTAGCGTTGAGTCCCATAATGGTGCCGCTTAGCACCAACTTTTATGAGTTGATTGGCATTGAGCAGTGGTGGCCACTGCAGGTCTAAGAGCATTTAAGCTCTAGAGCATTGAGTGGTGGCATTCTGGCACTGAGCGCCAGTTTTTATGAGGCAAATGATGTCGATCGTCAGATGCCCTATTTTGCAAGTGTAGCTATTTTTAAATTATCTGTAATTGGTACTAAGCATATTTATTGACTTTTATTGTTATGATTTGATGTGAAAATTTGTTGTGGATATATAAGATGATAATTGGTATGGGATGATGTGGGAGCATGTAAAGTTATGATGTTTAAAGAGTTTCAAGGAAAATTCTTTGTGATGGTATTATTAGTGTATGTCTTGATTATTCACATTGAAATAGAGTAGATTGAGTTATGTAGTGAGAGTAGTAGGAGAGGTGTCTTTAGGGATGAGTAGTCATCAATTAAATAGTGGAAGGTCTCATGAATTTATTAGTTTCTGTATAGAACTTGTTGATTTAGTTGAGTATATAAATAGATGTTATATTTTTATAATCCTATATTTTGTAAAACTATATTAATATATTTTATACACTTTATTTTCTATTTTGAATATTATGATGAAGCGTTTTATTTTATTAATTTTAAACTGTTAAAATGGAATATTATACTCATAATAATAATTTAACCTAGAAATTAAGCTTCCTTTAAACACGATGCTGGCAGAAAACAGTGTTTGCAACTTATGCTTGATGTTGCATATGTTAAATATCCATGTTTACCACTGATAAATGAGTGTAAAATTTATTTTATAAGATAATTTTAAGATTAAATGAAATTTATATTGATATCTGGTATGATATATTACCCACATATATAATTTCTATGAAGCCAATAATAAATACTTAACCTATGCTAGAGATATTTATGGGTATTTACAGAAGAGTTATTTTGTAATTTTAGGTAACATATTTTTGTAATTTTTTTTTGTCTTGTAAATAGTAGCATCGTTCAAAAGTTGATATGCTTAAAACATTTTCTTTTATCCTATATTATTGTGGGTTATGTACGGATTTAATCTTCAAGTAATTTTAGTTTGTAATGTAATTTCTGTACTAAATTCACCTATTAGTTTATATTCTTAAAAATCTAATTACGTACGTACTTAGAAGAAATTTTTACTTTTAAGAGTTTGAAATGGTTTACTGCTTATTATTTCTTGCAACCTGCGACACTCCTATATAGCATATGCATAATCACGTATTTAAAGATGAATTAATTCATGCCTTCGAGTTAACTTTGTGAACTAATTTTTAACAAACTTTATATTCTATTATAATAATAATAATGATAATAATAATAATAATAATAATAATAAATTGATGATTGCTACCGGTCTTTTTATAATTTTGATGAAAAAATAACATTAAATAAATATTTGTAGTCATTGTAAATATCTTAATTTTAGCTTTGAAAACTAAAAAATTGTGTTATTATAGTTTTATGAATTTAAATTTTTAACATCTAATCATTTAATTAGTAGATATATATATGTAAGATGCATATAATCATAATTATTAATATAAAAGTAATAATTAAAATGATATATTCAATTGTACACGGATAATGAACAAGTAATGATAAGTACTAAAAAATTAAAATTTATGACAACAAAAATATCTTTTTTAAATTAAAATTGGATTTAACTATATTTAACAGGAATTTGAAATATATTTCATCCAAAATATATATAAGATCATGGTATATGTTAAGATATTCCCAAGCACTATATATACACACATATATCAAATGTAAGCTTTTTTCTACTTAATTCTTGCCAATTCCTAATTACAGAAAACTGTCATGCACAAATCATTGTTTGGGTAAACTCACCATAAAGAAAAATGAGAAAGCTCACAGGAAGCATATAAGAATATGTTATAATATATACTTTTTCTTTTCAAAATGTTATTTCTATCATCATTGTCATATCTAATTAATGAGAGAAAAAAATCAAAGTAAATATAAATAGAGGAGCTATATATCTATTTTCATATCTGTAACACTATACGCTATCAGATTATCAATGTAAAGCCACATACAATTCCACACTGATTTTTTTTTTCTCTATGTCAAGAACGCAAATACGTGTTCGTCCAACGTTTCAAGCAAAAATTAATGAATTTCTATAGCTAAAGATTCAAAGAATCAAAATACTAGAAAAAATCATCACCTGAAGTTTGCCATGCATTTGCAGTGCAGATACAATTGCTGTTCATTTCTGGATCTGTTAATATAAAAGGAAGCATGGCAAAACCCTTAAAAAAAATAATATTTGTTTATTAGCCATCAATATCTTTGTAATCTCAATGGATAAGACAGATTATTGTGCTAAAGTAATTAACCTCCTAAACTCTACGTTCAACTACAATTTACATACGAAAAATGAAGGTAAATTAACGAGCCTTGTTAAATTTGATAATGAATCCATTTTATTGCAGAAAACTACGGAAGGAATTGGGAAAAAGAAATGAAATGGTCGAGTTACATAAACTTGCTTTCTTCTTCCCTCGCTCTTCCCAAACAAAGAAACAGAATCCAATCAAAGTGAGAAAATGGGACAGTTGCCATTGCAAAAATTTCAAGCAAACTCATTCAAACAATTAGGTCTATCAAGTTTGAAATGTCTAAAAGGAGAAATTCGATGGTAATGTGAGAAATTTATGGTTTTGCTGACATTTATTTATTTTTGACAAATAGTTGAATGTGTTGCCATTTGAAGAAGGTTTCTCTTCCTCTTTTTTTCTTGACTTGTTCAAACTCATTCAACTGTCTAACTCAAAAAATAAGCACTGAAACTCTTTAGGTTTTTCTAGGTACCATAATCTAAAATGCATGTCATGGTAAATTTGCTGTTATTGGAGAGATTGTGAACCTAGCTAGCTCCAACAGCAAAGTTAGTCAGAACATCTAAACGCTGGAAATGCTTTCGAAACTTTCCTTCTCAGCTCAGATAGATCTACACAGTAGGAATTGTTTACCTGAGAATCATGGAAAAATGGAAAATAGTACATATATCATAGTAGAGTAAACTTTTAGAATAAAATTGAAAGCAAACACTGAATTATTATTTCCTACCTCACACTGCACACTGTGGAGCAATCTACCATTCACTTCTGATGAAAGGCAACTTACAACTTCAAGACCTTCTTGAATCAGTAACTGCAGTAACTTCGAAACTTTAGGCCTTTCCTCTCTGAAGCCACTGGTGATTTCGATTCCTATAACACCATTATTCTCATGGACAGTAAAGTTGCAAGATGTATGCAAACCCTCATGGCTATTTTCCATGTTGCTGTAGTTGGAAAGTTTCTTCAGTTCATCTCTCTTTGCAACAAGCTCTTTGATATTGCTCTGCATGTGCTTTATGTAGTTCACTGCCTCGTTCATGTGGTCAGATATTGAACGCTTTCCCTGAAAAATATCACACTAAAACCCTAAGCAACTCAGAAAACCAGAAACACTGCAAAAAAAGAAGAAAAGTTGTGTTTTTTTCTCGGTAAAAATTTTCTGAATTATAGAAATAAAGAGAAATTCTACTTAGATTTCTACTAAGAGAATGGTTACTAACAGTTAATTAGCTGATAGAGTGGCCTGATTTCCAAAAGGGTATCCACTAAAATTGAAATAATTAAGTGATCTGAAGCAAGGAGTTGTACAAGTTGTAAGAAAATAAAAAAACAAAAGTGTTTGACCTTGATGAAGTGAAGAGGGAGAAGGGATCTGAGAGAGGCATAGCAGGTAGCCATTTCTTGTCTCCTTTGCCTTTCGATCTCCTTGTGAATCATCTTCTTCATATGTTGGTTAGAGTCATGATGATTGTTTTTATCTGGGTGGTAGAAAAGATTCTGTGGTTGGGATGTGGAGAATTTTTTGGCAGAAACATTATCATCCAGAGAAGCATAATCATCCAGAATCAGATCTTGAGAGATTTTGTGTTGCTGCTGGTGGTGGGGACTATTAGAAAACTGGATAACCAGCTCATTGCCTCGTTGTAAAGGAAACATGGTTCGCTCTGAGCTCAATGAGTGCTCTAAACTACCTTAATTTTGGATATGGGGGCTGAAGGAGAAGATACACTTCATTTGGGCTAATTAATAACCTATTTCAACAAAGCTTTTCACATCTCACATGCCAAAGATTCCCCTATACATTCTCAGACAAATGTTAATGACACCTTCTTTTCAAATTTTTTCTTCAAACATATCTATATATACAATCTTAATTATTTCTAGAAAAGTAGTCTTTATAAAGGATTAAACTTGCTTCAAGATATAAAACTTACTTAAATTTAATTATGTCAAAATATGGTAAAAGAAAGAAAAATGAATCATCACACGCCCATGAAAACGAATGATATTATATAACAACACTGTCTCAGCAACATATTTTATAACAATGAAAGAGATGCGAAAAAAAAAAGTATTATAAAAAGAGTGATGTCGTAGAGAAAAGGTAGAAAAGGAAAGACAGAAAGACAAAATAAATTACAAATTTAATAAAAAGTAGTATTATTTGAAGAATTAAAATCAAATTTGTCTAGAAAGATAAACAATATTTTTTTATAAATAAAAAAATTACAAAATATATTAAACAGTTTTTAATCCCACGTTAAATATTATCAAAAGCTTTTTTCGTATTGTTTCAGGCAAAGTGTACGTAAGAAGTGACCTCACTTTCAGTTTTATATCATAATTATTTGAGGACACTGTTCATAAATGCGACTCCTACCTCTCCCATTAACGTTCACATAATTAGATAAGAGATTTTGAGTGGTCATCAAAGGTTGAGTTAGTGAAAGGGAATAGTTTCATACAATATCATAAACTAATAATTATTTTTTTTCTTTAAAAGAAGTGTTGGGTTTAGTGTTTTAGAGTGTTTTCAAACGTATTTATTTTCAACGAAAGATGTAAATGAAAAAAAAAAAAATAAAGATGTTTCATTTCCAACGTGCTCGATCATTCATTTGATCCGATTTTCTTTTTCTACATGTAAATATGTGTTTGATAATTAATTTATTTCTCTGAGTGATTTGGTTTTTGAGAGAGTGTTTATTTTAGCCTTATACTTAATTATTAAATAATTTTTATGTTAATTACCACTCCTTGATTTTATCGAAATGATATTAGAATTAATTGAGAAATATGAAATGAGACAGTATTAATTTAAACATTTATATTCCACAAAATTAGATGTCGTTCAATTTCATTAGTTAACTTTTTTATACTATAGAATTATAGACCTAAAAAGTTAATTTAAAATATTGTTATACCGTATTTCTACTACTATTCAAACTTAAAAAAAAATAAAAAATCAAAGTACTGAATATATTTCATATTTCTAAAATATTATATGTATTTAATTATCGTGTAATGTTTTATTATAAAGTAAGGGATCTTAAAAGTAAAGCTTAGAGTTAACAATAATTTATATGAAAAATCACAGTGTGAAACCATTAAAAATAACGGTAAGGGTAAATTGATTGTATTTTTTATTGAAAGAATTTTCCTTTTGGTTTTTTATTAACTTTCCTTAAAATATTAGTTAGCATTTTTCACAAAGTAATAAAAAATATTATATGATTGCGAAAAAGAATTATATGCTTTAGTAACACTAAATTATTCAACAGTCACAATCAACCTACGGCTTATTATAATTTATTGAGATGTACTTGGACCTAATTTATGTTACACATATGTAGTTTTGAGCTTTTTGGGAAAATAAATTTTGCTTTATGCGCCGAGTGACTTTACTATATTATTAAAAGGAACATTAAACGTATAGAACAAGGAACGTGGTCGTTGAAACTTAGCATTAATTGGTGTTTCTTCTTGTAGCACAAACCAAAGCATTTTTATTTGAGAAATAAATTAAATTACATAGATGTTTCTTACTCCTACACTGTCCTCTTAACTATTTAAAAATATTATATTGTATGCTGTTATAAAAAAAGGTTAAATATGGTTAAATTTGGAATTAGTTTCTCATAAAAATTTTTGACTAATTTAGTTCTTCATATTTTAAAATACATGGATTTAGTTTTTGTAATCAAATTTTGTTAAATTTATTTGAAGTTTTAAACGCATTTTATGATAATATTTGATTTAATATTTAAGCAAAAATGAATTAAACAATGTAAACAATTCAAATACTATCATGAAATGCGCTTGAAATATTAGATAAACTTAACTTGTTAAAATGACTAAATCCATACATTTCTAAAGATGAAAGATTAAATTGATCAAAAATTTCGAAAAAATATCAATTCTAAATTTTACTGAAACTTCAGAAATCAAAAACGTATTTAATCCTAAAAAAAATTGTGTAATATGAAAAAATCACACAACATACATATTGTAGTCGTATCCTTTCCCTATCTGGTCACTGTTCTTTTACCTCACTCTCTATACATTCATTCTAGTTTAACCCTACTTAGCTCAAATAGTAGCTATGGAGAAAATTTTTTAACCCTACTTTACATTTACAATATAATTGAAAAACTTGTATGAACAATTCTCAATTAACTGTAAACCATAAAGCTAGATGCATAACAAGAATCATATGACTTTTCTGAGTTTATATTCAGGAAAAAAAAAATTCCACAACATTTTTTTTCCTTTAGTATTGTGAATAATTTTTTTCTCAAACCTTTCTCGTCATATTATTTGTCTTATATTTCTTCAAAAATAAATAAATCACTCCAAGAATATTTGAGAGATGCACGAACACCATAATTCTTTCTGGTGAAAGATCATGTCATGTTGGTTTTGACCCAAAAGAAAACAAGTGAACAAGTAATATAAGAACACTATATATTAGTGGTGACAACAACATTTTAAATAAAAATATGGAACAGTATCAATAGGAAGATTTTTCTGACGGCAGGAACATTTTGCCCTTCAACCTCATTCTAAGACTAAGTTGGCAAATTTAAATTTTTCAGTCGAAAAACATAATATATATATATATATATATATATATATATATATATATATATATATATATATATATATATATATATATATACTTGTGCATTGTTTATTTAGAAAGATAATAGTGTTTACGAATAGGGAAGCAGCTTATTGATTAAAATGTTTAAAATAGTTTGTTAAAAAGTTTTATAAATTTAATGAAGTATTATTCAGTTTATAATAAATATAAATAAGATAAGAATTATAATATTATTGTTGTTATCATATTAAATTTGATTATATGTATAGAATAAAGAAAAATATCCCATGATAGTAGAGTTGTCAAAACGGGAAACCCGGCTCGACCCATCACGGGTTGATAATTTACTGAGCCAACCCAATTCGGCTAACTTTTTAGCGAGCCAAAAAAATTTGAACCCGACCCGGTCCACGCCCATCACGGGTTGGCTCACAGATTCACTTAATTAAAAAAAAAATTATTTTTTATTTTGTTTCAATCAAAACTAAATTGTAATTATAATTAAAATCTAAATAAACTTTAATACAATCCAAATACAAATCAAAACAAAAAAAATACAAATTATTTATGTGTTGATAAAAAAATAACTTAACGTACTTGTGTGACCCCTCTATTTCCGGGTTGGTGAGATAACCCGGTTCACCACCGGTTTAACCCGAATGAGTCAGGTTCTAAATGAGCCCGGTCAAAAATCAATCCATACTAAAATTTGTAAAAAAATTTTAACCCAACCCAAACCTGTGGTGAGCTAAATTGACTTATGAATTACGATCCATTTTAATAGCTCTACGTGACGGAGGAATTGACTATCGCCGTATCTTAGGTTTTCATATCACCGTCTGCTTTACTGAATCAACGAAACTGTGAAATATCCAAATTTTAAAATGTGAAAAAAGGATTAGAGCACGTGGTATTTTTCAGAAGTAATTGTTCTTCTATTTGTCTTCATTATTATCGAAAAAACAATATAAAGGTCTAAATGTAAAGTTTTGGAAATTTACTTAAAAGAAAATAATGGTGAGTCTGACACATTGTGCCTGGAGTTGGAACTTAACAACACATAAATGTTTAGATGAGTTTGTATATATAGGAATTTTAGCATAGAAAGATATGAAAAAAATAAAAATAAAAACAAGTTAAATGAAAGATGTTTTATAAATTAATTTATTCATAAACTAAAATTAACTAATGGATAAATGAATTATATTATTTTTCTCTTATAGAAAAAATTATTTAAATATGAGTTTATATTTGATTATCTAAGAAAGAATCTGTTAGAAGAAAAATGAAGTTAATATGCTCCATTGCCTTATATCACGGGGCAGTGTCCAACATTAAAGAGCGAATCCTTATCCAAGGCCCTCAAAGATCACAAACCCTAACAACACTTCCTTTATTAGTTTTTTTTTTTAATGGCATCTTAAAATAATAAATAAGACTTAGTGACAAGAGGCCAATAAAAATTGTCTTTCCAGCAAAGCAATATGAAGCACCGTTCAAAAAAAAAACAAAATCAAAAGGCATTGATCTTCTTTGAAGGTTCGTTTCAGAACAAGTTGTGGAAAATCCCAGAGAATGGAAGTGATTTAGACATGTCAGAAGAAGGAGACAAGGTCAAATGTAGTCAACGATTTTTGGATAATGTTTTTGGGGATTTTGAAGTTTAGGTAGTTGGCACACCATCATTAAACAAAAAGGTTGTTTCTTACTAACACTCACTAATTTAATCTCTTTATCTCTATTACTATTTCATATCCCATGTCTTTAATTGTTTGTATTAATGGCACAAACATCACAAAAATATTCTCAAAATATTCAAGTAAGAGTCAAGTTGAATTAGTTTCAACTCAATTATAATTGATACTAAATTATTTGGCATTTGATATATATTATTACTCAAAAAACTTATATTTCCTATTAATTTTATTTTGAATTTTTTCTTTTGTAAAAAATACCTATAAATTTTATTATGAAAAAAAATTTGCAGAAATTACTGTTGTAACGTCCCATTTAATTATTAGACGAAATTAAAGGAAACGTCACGCAATAAAAGTATAGTAGCGTAGTCTTGGGGTCCTCAACACAACCCCTACAACATGGGCACACCACGATGCCAACATAAACTAGATACAATTCTAACAAAGAGTGTAGAGTAGGAAAACATAAAACGATACAAAGACCGTAGCCCTAAAGAAATTGTGAATAAAATAACTACAGCCCAGATGGCTAAGCAGCAGACTCGCCATTCCCTTGTTGACCACGAGAACTTCGCCCATCTGCTCCCATCAATCACATTGATGATCATCGCAAGAAGAACAGCCACATACAATACAACCATACAAACAAACAGGTAAGCTAGAGCCAACACATATTCATCACACAATCAAGTACATTATCATCATCCCATATCCATATAACAACCAAGCATGTTATGACTCTTCATTCAATACACTACGACTCGACTCGACTCATCCGGATACGTATAACTTAGTCGGATTCAGCGGATGCTTGTACTTGTGGTGGATACCTCTGCTCAACCCCGAGCTGCTCATCTCCGAGCTATGTGTTACAAGTGTTACGATGGATCAAATTTCCCTCACCACAAGGTTAGCACTTAATGAATTTCAGGCCTCATGCTACTCTCACCCCAGGAGTCAGTCCGCTCTAAGTGAGACTAACTGACTCCTTAGAGTGTCAGGATGCAACCTTAACTTGAATCCTTACCTAGTTATACAGATGGGGCACCACCACGGACACCCACTAACAGGGGTCATGGAATTACGTCCCGACCACTGAAGCGCGACCCTGAAAGTCTCACCTAGAGACCCAAGGAATTATGCACTGACACAGATCGACCTCATTCACATAACCAAAATAATAATTACCACGCATAGATATACATCACTCGTACCAACCTTTGAAGCCAACGCCTTTCATGATCCAGGCCCCACTCATTCCAAGACCTCATAGTTTATCCATGTAAATAAGATCCAACTCATCATGTTATCATGCCACTTTAATATTATCCGTCTCATTTAATTCACATGCCAATTCTCATACCAACTCATCATCTACAATTCATGAATCATGCCAAATATACTTCATGCTCCATTATATACATATCACTCATCATACAATCATACTCAACCAAAAATAGATCATTCAGGAACCAACAGACATCCAATCACAGCACTGTCTTGCCCAGCACCTCGCTCAGGCTGAGGGGTCTCGTTCAGGCGAGACAGTCTCGCTCAGGCAAGTTCCCCCTCCGCCTAGGCGAGGGCACAAGAACAGGAGCATGAGCAACGCGGGATCTTGCTTTGGCGAGATCCCTCTCGCCTGGGCGAGTTGCCTGCTCGCTTAGAAGTCGAGCTGGTCGCCTGGACGACCTTTCGCGCAAAAATGATCCAGGCGAGTCCCTGTTCATCTCGCCTAAGCGAGACTGGCTCGCTTGGGCGAGAATAACAGGCTTCGCCACTGTTCTTCTGCAACAGTCGTTCTCACCACACCAAAACAACATTCCAAACGCCTTTTAAGCACACAGAGCCTCAAATCAGTCAAAGATCCTCAGTACAACAGTGAAATAGCAGTAAAAATGAAATACACGAGTGGGTTCTAGCTTCCCTTACCTGGAAGTAGTTAGAAGGTGCCTCGACTCTAACCAACGGAGCACGACAGCTCAAGGAGGGGACTTGCGAGCTGAACAAGACAGTGGAACCGAGTTAGGAACTGAGCTCACTGTAAAACCCTACTGTATAAAGAACAGACGCTCATGGAAAAGGAGTGTGAGCGGAAAGATAACTTACGTGGAGTGAGGACAGCTTGATCGAACTTGGAACAGTGAAGAGGTAAACCCTAGCAGAGCTCTAGCGGTACGAAGGGGGAAGGAGGCGGCTGCGAATCTGTGAATGAAGAGAGTGTGAGAGTTAGGGCAGACCTAGTGACTTTATCTGTTGGGCCGGCCTTAGGCCCACTTACAAGGACAACCCACTAACTTTAGGGCAGAAAATTGTGAGCCAAAATTAATGGGTCTTACAACTGCCAAATTTTTTCTAAAATATTTTGTATAAAACACTTTTCATAACAAATTTTGTAGGAAATACTTGCAAATTTAATGATTTTGTAGAAAATAATTATCCCAAAAGAATTACCTGTCAATTAAAATTTTTAGAAAAAATAGTAAGAAACAATCTTTTTTTGCAAATTTTTTTGAAATATTTATAAGAAAATTTTTATGTAATATGAAAATTTTTAGTTGTGTACGTGTGTGTATATATATATATATATATATATATATATATTATATTTAAAAAATAAACTGGTTAAAATATATAATTAAAGTTTAATTATTTACTTGACTAATTTTATTTTTAATTAAACTTGTACTTATAGGAAATATATATGACCTTCATGATTGAAGTGTAGTATAATCAAAGTCAATTGTGGAGTAGTTGGTTTGATTAACAGTGCAGTTAATCCATTGACACCACATTTGAGTACCTTTTTCTCAAGTTTGCAATACTTGCTTGCGATTTGATAAAATCACAAAACCAATATATCTTTATTTGTAGCCTGTCCTGTAACTTGTCATTTTCACCTCTCATATTTACCGTTTCTTTGTTTGAACCGATTTTAACCCTTTTGCTTAAAATTTCTTATAATCAATCAAGAGTTTATTCATTTCTTTCATTACTCACTCAACATTAATGCAACTCTTACAAGAATATATTCCAAAAATCCTACCACAAATCCCTTTTCCTTTGTGGATTACCCTACCAAACATGTGCCCGGACATTTTTAGCTACAAATTTTATGTAAGGTTATAATCATACTTGTTGTATTGATGGTTCCATTAGATATTTATAGTCGAAGGTATTGGAAATCTCAAGTCAGTTAGGATTAAGGTAATTTCATAGTATATAAGCTTTGTAAGTCGATTTTGTGAGATTGAATCACACTTAAAATTCACTTCTTATTATGATATCAAAGTCTTAATTTAGTGTCTATTCTAACAAAATTTGTGTTTGTTGGGCATATAATTTCATCCACTATGGAACCATCCATTAATCTCAAGTTTCATGCTCCAAATGTATATACATGAGCAGTGGCGGAACTTGCTCGATATTTATGGGGGTGCCAAAATATACTTAAAATTTATATATTTAATTTATCTATTTAATTATGGATCCGTAAGATTATTTAACTTAATAATAATTGAATCAATACTAAAATTTTTAGTTATATTTTGTTTTTAATGTAAATAATCATATCGTCAGCAAAAAAAATCATCTTCCGTATTATTTTGCAGTCTTATTTTGATAATTTTCATTGTAGAAAATTATCTTTTTGATATAGTTGTAGAAATAAGAAGAGTTAAAATAAGACGAGACAGATTAAAAAATCAATGAAATAGATGTAATTGACTTCCTATTTTTGTCAAAGATTGATTTTTTCTATGTTCTTCCTCACAATAGCTTCCATTTTATCACTTTTAAATAATTAATTTATTCTTTTATTTCTTCATCAATATACTTATGTTTTAAAAAAATACTAAAAGATAATTTATCATAATCTAAATAAAAATTGTGATATGTAATT
>Ga0214544_1001974_pt1 | contig 43235 bp, 19 predicted proteins | sample CNSS3metaG_FD_160074 | JGI IMG/M metagenome (GOLD analysis project Ga0214544, IMG submission 160074) | Root nodule microbial communities from cowpea collected in UCLA plant growth center, Los Angeles, California, USA - CNSS3 | ecosystem: Host-associated > Plants > Roots > Nodule | place: USA...
TATATATATATATAATCTAATTTTTCTCTAAACATTTTTCTGCATTTACATTCATATATAATTACATATTATAAACAGGATTATCATATTTTAAATAAATATATATAGCAAAGCGGAAAAATTGATCATATTTTTTTTACGCGTACAAAATCCATATTCACTTTTAATGCCTACAAAATTAAGACGATAATCTATTTAAACAACTATATGTGAATTGCAAATATTTAAAGTACATAACTACTTTACACTTTGGCATACATATTTTTCTTTTCTCTTCTTTAAATTGCATTGTACTCGGAGAAAAAATGTTGTCTCATAGATCTCAGTTAGAGGCACACCACATAGTATAAATAAATATGATTAGCCAAAAACTGAAATCGCATTACGAATAATTAATCAATTTGATCCAATTAATTTTCTATAATTGGCAAATAGTTTTAGTTTTCGTCTTCATATTGTCAACCACATTGCCAAATATCTAACGATTTTTATTTTTTATCTAATTATTGATCTTTTGAAAAGCCAAAATATTTAACAATGGCATCCCTATTTAAATACTACATGGATTTAGTTTCAAGAAACAAAAGAAAAATAGTTTAACCACTTTTATTTTTTTATTTTTTTAGTATCAAATTAGACTTTAGCGTTAATTAATCTAACTCGTAAAATGTACACCGAAAAGACAATACCAATTCAATTTGCACAAAATGTTGAATCTTCGATGAATTAGAACGTAAATTAAAAGCGAAAAAAAAAAAAAAAATCAGTTTAGGTTGTGTAAAATGAAACAGTTGTCCACATTTTAAGGTTTAAATTTCATTCTATAATAGCACAGTAAAGAATTTTACAATCAATAAACATCAAAACTAAAATGTTACAATTTTTTTGTTTGTGTCTAAAATTGCCATATTCTATTTAGGAAGTAACTGCTTATTAAATTAAAAACAAATTTTTTTTAACTCACTTCATTCTTATGACGCTGGAAGATAAATCGAGATAAAGTCAAATTTGTGAACTACAAAAATGAAAAAAAAGGAACTTATCCCTACTTTAATTGGATTAAAGTTAATCCTCCTGAAACTTGCATTACAAATTTAAGTTATGAGAAATAAAAATATTTTTTATTTTAAAAATATAAATAGATTCGTTATTTATTATTTTATACAGTTAAAAGTGTTTAAATTATCTTTTATTTGTATTTTTGAAAGCATTATTTTGTTTTTACTTGAGGTGTACTTAACAATAACTTTTTCTTTCACACATTCTTTAGAAGAAAAAAAAAAGATTTATGGCGAGCCAGCCCAAAGAATTTCGGACATGGGTTTGAACCATAGCCCAATAAGTATCCGACCGAATTATGTATTATTTTTTGTCAAAACTTAGTTCATGATTGTGAACGAATCAACTCTTAAACATTTAATTTCTTTAGCCAAATATTGGTTTCAACCCTTAAAAAAAGAAGAAAATATTAAGCAAGGAGAAATTTCAATTCAAAAGTATTTTGGTCATCCAATTAAGCATATTAATTTCTTATTGATTTTAATTCAGGATTTAATTATGAGAATTGGCAATAGTTGATAATTAAAATCGTTTTCATATAGTTATTTATCAGTTATAGAATTATTAACTATGTTAATACATTTAAAAGTTATAAATTACGAAGTTTTATCAATATTAATACGTTTGTTTTCAAACGCAACTATAATGATGTCATTGTATAATTGTGTAGCCTCTTAAAATGTTCCTATTTAATTCCAGTGACTTGGCAACTATCATGGCATTATGCATTCTAAATTAAAATCATATACGTTAAATATTATTAAAATAAAAAATAAAAAAATATTATTATTATTATTATTTTTAAATTAAATATGTTTTTGTAAAGTATTAGACAAGTATAGTGTGGAATATAGATAGGTGATTCAAATTAAATTATTTGTGTTTAAACTTGTTTATGTTAATTTATTGTGTTTTACTGTATTTGCAAGATAGCAAGAAACATTACAATTTTTATTCTATAAATATCTGACATGTTTACGAGACTGATTTTGTATTAATTAGAAAGAATTTAATTTAATTTAATAAATTAGGAACTAATCTTTTAATTTACTACTTGCAATTTTTATATTGATTGTGTGAAACAATTATTAGAGCTGTCAATATGGGTTGGAACCCGCGAGCCAACCCGGTTCACCACGAGTTTGGGTGAGATTGGGTTGAAATTTTTTTATAAATTTCAATATGGGTTAATTTTTTATCTGGCTTATTTAGAACTCGGCTCACCACGGCTCATTCGGATTGGACCTGTGGTGAGCCGGGTTAGCTCACCAACCAGCAAATAAAATGGTCATACAAATGTTTTTTTTATATTAAATTGGGCTTTATATTTGAGTCGTGTTAGGTTGTTTTTTTAACCAACACATAAATAATTTATATATATATTTTATTTTGGTTTGTATTTGAATTGTATTAAAGTTTATATAGATTTTAATTAGAATTATAATTTAGTTTTGACTGAAAAAAATATAAAAATTATATATTTTTTAGTTAAGTGAACCTGTGAGCCAACCCGTTTAACCCGCCAACCTGTGATAGGCAAGGTCAGATTAAAAATGTTTTGACTCGTTAAAAGGTAAGCCGGGTTGGGTTAACTTATTAAATCATTAATCCGTGGTGGGTTGAGTCAGATCGGACTGGATTACCCGTTTTGACAGCTCTAACGATTATAATATTCAATACGAGAATACTTTTTTAGACAAAAGAAAATATTATAGTATCTGATTCAAATTTTAAAAGACTGAAAAATAGTCGACTAATATCCAAAATCACACGAAATTTAATAGATTTTGTCTCTTTTTTACTTTCGTTTAAACTTGGGTTGAATATATTTTTTTCCTTAACTTTTAATAAAAATTGGGATTAGTTCTTATTTAAAGTTCTAACCCAATTTAATTCATTCACTTTAGAGATGTGAAAATTTAATCATTTTAATTAAATTTTATTGAATTTATTTTTCAAATGCATTTTATGATAACATTTCTATTTCAATATTATCTGATAAAAATTGTATATTCTAATATATGATATATGATATGGTATTGTTAGAGTGTATTTAAAAATTTATATTAACTTATATATATATATATATATATATATATATATATATATATATATATATAAATTATGTGTGTTACCAATGGAAACGGTTAATACAAGGTCAAACTTTTCATGTGCCATTTTTATAACGTACATAGTACAAATGTTTAGTTAAAAAAAAATGATATATATGATTTTCAAGATTATGTAATGCATGATTTAATAGTTAACTTTATCTCATTCATAGTTTTTGAAATCTGTCAAATAAAATATGTATTTCAGACTTTCTCTTTACAAAAAAAAAAAAGCCTTGCACATGCTTTGTTGAATACGACGGAATTGATTTTCAATTGAAAAACAATGAAAATATCTATTTGACATTATATTAGCGTCAACTAATATACGGAACAGCACACAGATCACACAGATTTAGAGACAAACGTATTCATGTTGCAAAATTGTCCACTACATTTAACATATACATTTTTGTAATAAGTCCTTCGGATATTCTAATTAGTTCGAGTCAAATTTGATGAAATAAAAGTTGTATTTGTTGAGAGAAGTAAAACATGTCTTCTTATTGATTTTTAACTTCTAAAAGAATTATTAAATACTTTTTTATTTTAAATGTGAATTTAATTTTTAATAACATTTTTGTTTGAATCTTTTGAAATACGTCCACATACACAGTTTCAAAAGAACCAATCAAGTAACTATAAAATATTATTCCACCAATGGTATGAACAAATTACTTATTACTGGTGGAACAGCAAGTTGCAACAAAAATAACACCTATTTGAAGCCAAGAGTCAATGCTACCAAATTGTTTTATCATCCTCAATTTCGATCCACCTTCTTCCAACACTTCCACCCATTTAATCTCTTTCTTCCTCCACAATTAATTAGATCAAATTTCTCAAAAAAAGTACTCTCGATTAAATTATATATATAAATTTAAAACTTTGAATGATTATTTTTTAAATAAAAAAATATTTTAAAACTTTGAACAGAATTTTAAAAATTATACCATAGTATTTTATTTTTCTTTTTGCAAAACTTACAGAAAGAGAGCTTTAGTTAAAAATAGTATCACTAAAACAAAGAACGGCTTTTGTCATTTATTGACGCTGACAATACTTTTGATTAGTGTTTATAATAATGTAGAAATGGAGGAAATATTATAACAATAGAAAGTCAATTTGTTTGACTTTGATTATACTGATCACAATACATCTCACAAATGAAATTTTGGTAATTCCGTTTTCGTTTTTAAAAGCATACACTGTCTTCTAAATACAAGTAATTTTTAATTTATTTTATTTTATTTGAAATTATTTTTTTAAAATACACTTAATTTAAATAATTTCTGACATTTCCTTCATTTATTCAAACATCTCAAAACTTCAAGTGTATCAATTGCTGCAGAGTTTGTTTGTGTGATAGTAAGCACAAAAATTTCTCAACTATTTATTGATTATTGTTGGGGAGCTAAGGTTCTCCCAATATCTCAAAGTTAGGTATATGTTTGAAAGTTCGATTTTGAAGGAAAAATAGGATGAGGACAAAATTTTCCTTTTTAAACAAGAGAGTTATATAAACTTTATAAATATAGTAAAATATTAAGTTTATGCCAATCCAATTATAAAATATCTGGTATTGATTAGTTTATTCATTTTTACAATAATTTATTATAAAAATAAACTAACTTAACAAGTAAATTAAGGAATATTCGTTGTCATTTCCGTGTTCCTTCCAAACCTCAACCTGAAAACATACGCTGTCCATTGTCAACAAAGAACACAGACACAAACCTCGGCTTCCAAGCTATTCTGCATCATTCAAACCTTACTTTAATGAATTTCAAAATGGGATATTAGTTTGATTTTCTAAAATTCAAACTGAAGTTAGAGTATATCCATAGCCAGAGCAGTGACGGAAGAAGAATGGAAAAGCAACAGAGATCTCTGAGTAAAATAATATTCAAGGGAAAGCAAATTAATCGTATATTAAATTTGAAAACATAATCCATTATGTTAGATGTAATTTTAATGGCAGAAGAAAAACGAGATTTGATTGAAGAAGGTGAAAAGGTGTTCTTCTGCGTCATTGCCTGCGGGCGGCTATGGGGGCACTAAGCGTGGAAGCGAAACGTATTACAGTATACAAACAAAATCCACAACCAACCCACTAGAATAGTAATACAATACTCCTCTTCCAACATTATTTTATTTTGGTTCAAATCAACAACTTTCCTGGGTTATACACGCCTCCTTGGTCAGTTTAATTTTTTTTTATCATGCTACTAGTCATATTATTAATCAGGTAAAACAATCTCTTAGCTGCTAAATAATTACGATTCAAGCACACCAGCAGTCAAATCAAAAAACACAACTCATTATCTATTACATAAAACATTATCTATATTTCATATTGACAAATATGAACTGTGGCTTTAAAGTGTCAACGGTCGTAGTTGTAGGCTATTAAGATTTCTCCTTCCCAATCTCATATTCTGTGTATATATATATCAATCCACCTTTCTATTCTTTCCCTATAAACCAGTTTCGTACTTTTCCATTTCGACACACATCTTTCTGAGTTGAAGTTTAACTAAGATGAGGCCTGGTGCGGAGTTGTATTGCTTTCACGAGCAGCCAAGGAAGGTGATCAACGGTCCTCGTCCTTCTCCTTTGATGATCAACAAAGATTCCCACATGATACGAAAGCCTTCAAGGTGTGTTGATGCAGAAACCACACTCCAGAGGCCACAGAGGATTAAACCCATCATCATTTACACTCAATCACCCAAGGTTATCCACACCAAGGCCAAAGATTTCATGGCTCTTGTTCAGAGACTCACGGGTAGGTCAAGCCCCAAACACAACGTCTCCACTGCCTCACTGCCTCAAGACACCTCTGAGAATCTCGGATCATATTTGTCTGATGCTTCCAACAACAACAGTAATGAAACAAGTTCAACTCTTAGGAGGGGTGCTGAGAATTTGATAGAGAACGGTGCAATTGTTCCATGTAGTCCTTCTCATCTCGATTTTTCTGATATGCCACTTTTCACTCCAAATCCCTCGGATCTCTTTTGCTCATCTCGATCATTTAAATATTCTGATTCCCCATATGGGGTTTTGGGAAGTTTGATATCCCCTTCCGCTTTGGAATTCATGAAAGAACTGTCTGAATATTGATACCATCTCATAGGGTTGAACTTGGTCTCGTTAAGTAATGGTTCAGTTTCTATGTTGAAATAGGTTGGTCTCTTTAGCATTATTTCTTTCTTCTGTAAATTTTTTTGTATTAGTGTGACGGAGCTGAACAACTATGATACTGGCTACCATCAAATTAGTGTGAACTGTAGCAGATTTAATTCAATTCATTCTTTCTGAACATGAGAATAATATGTTCATCAGTTTCATTTTGCTAGTGTAATTTCATTTCCCTGTCGTGTTATGCTTTCATATTCCTCTTTTGCTGCATAAAAACTTCTAATCGATCTATAATCTTGATTCTTCTTTCTTTGTATACCTAACTTCCGAATTCCTATTTCATCGGTTGTCTATAATTATTGGATTTGTTTCATACAAACATTTGGTCAGTCAACGCAGAGACAATTGTACAAGGTTCTCGGATCACTGTCTGGTTTGGCATTTTTGTCAACATATTACTTGAGTTATCTTGTTTCAAGTTTGGAAGATTTGTATCTTCAAAAGCAAAGTCAACTCCTTGGTTATCATATCATTTTCTTCGCTACGACTTGAATTATTTTAATGATGTGTTACTAATATTTAACATTTGCTTACAGTTGTAGCTGATCATAGCTCCACCCACCTCCATATATATATATATATATATATATATTCTCGTTCGTCTCCTTACAGATCAGTTAATTAATAACAAAAGTTGTGGTTTGAAAACATGTTAATAATATATAAATGTTAATATAGCAAGACAGATAGTAATTAATATGAAAATACGTGTCACTTAGGGTTTATTATGATAGCTAACAATGACTAGGCTTGAAAATTAGAGCCAGTGTGTTTTATAACTATATATGATAACACATTTAAGGAAATTTTATTGGATCTTTTTCCCCTTATATCTTTAATTGTTGAAGGAGACAAAAGAAAATATTGATATAGACATTTGATGCTAAATCTTAGAGGGTGGTCCAGATTGAACTTTTTAGTTGAAAAAAGTTTGCAGTGCTAAAGTCTATGCTTGACTAGAAGCATTGCTAGTGTGAGAAAACCTTAATTGGTCTTTTAATGAATGGTAGAATTTCAAGCAGAAGAGTTTAGCAGTTGGCGGATACGAGAGAGCACAAAATATTTGACTCTGGCAGTACATGCACATACAGGGACGTTTTTTAAAGGAGAACACCAACATATTAATACAAAATTTCTATCACCAAATAAAATTAGCCACGGACAAGAAAACAGATATGCATCAGTAGTGTAAACGATCTATTTTCCGGTGAACAGAATATCAGATAACTCGTGTTTTTGTCAAATATCTGATTTTGTTATATATTTTATAGCTTTTTTTTATCTGTAAATATTAATCGTTAGTTTCAGTATCTTATTTTTACCTAATTTGTTTTAACTGGAAGATGGAAATGTAATATCATTATGATTTTTTAACAATTTCATAATATAGAAAACTCAAAAATTGGAATTTAAAATTATATCATTCTCGTATATGTTAAAAGGAGACTTAAGATTACACTTTTTAACTATATAACATGAAAATAAATTTTATCTAATTCAATCTCTCAAACTTGTTTATAAGATAAGGTTTCACTTCACTATGCTATTTGATTAAAATGTTTTATTTTTAATTGATGTGATACTTTGAATAAAATATGTGAATGATTTCTTCTCTCGCACGGTGAGACATAGGTTAACCCAATTCTCATCATTTAAATTTGATTGACTTTGACAAGGGACAAATAAAAAAAAAACGATATGACGAGTAAAAGCAGTGAATTTTAGGGCCCAAGCAATGTTTTTTTTTAAATTAATATTATATGGTATGTATAACTTAATTTTGACATTTGAGAAGGAACATTTGACGGGGATACGTTGTGGCATTTGATATGAGAAAAAAGATACTAACGAGGAAACGAGTATTTGGGTTCCACGGTCGCCTTCAATGACTTGAATATCAACAACAAAACAATCATCACTTCTTTGCAATTTCCTGACTATCTTCATCTTGAAAAACTTAAAGTCAAACTATAGATTCCATTTTCATGAAAATAAATTTATTCTAGTAAACAGACATTATAACTCTTTTATTATTATACAACTCGTCACTTTTGAGATATAAAATTTATTTAATTAAAAAATAGTTAAATGAAAAAAATTAAATTAAAAAAAAACAGTTAATTAAAGAGTTAAATTAAAAAAACATAATTATTGTATATATAATGTTGTACTTATTCTTTAAAAAAACATGTCATCAAGCGTCGCAAAAATATATTTATAGAAAACATATTATTATTTAACAATTTACATCCCTCTCACACTTACGATTCAATAATCACGTTCCAAAATAAACGATATCTAAATTAACTTTAACCTCAACTATCAAGATAAAATATTAAATATACCCAAACAAATGTATTTATCGCATTAATATATTTATAAGAAATTGTATTATATACAATAATAGTTATAATAATTCACAAAGTTATTCATTGTAATAAATTTATAATAATAAAAATATATTTTTTATAATTTTATTTTAAGTAACTTTTATTTATTTTGTAAAAAAATTATAATTAAAAAATAGTGAAAAAAAAATCTATTTACATATAGATATAAATTATATAAAATAAACAATACAAATGATATTTTGTTATATGATTTTGTGCTTATTTTTTAAAATGCATGTCATCAAGCGTTACAAAAATAAATTTATAGAAAACATATTATTATTTAAAAATATTTGAATAAAAAAATATTTAAGATATTTCAAGAAAATATAATTTCTAAAAATATAATTCTTACTTTATGATTTCTTTTTATCAATATGAATTGATTTTTTTTCACCTTTTTCGTAACAAAAATTTTACGGTGATAAATTAACTAATTTGAATTTTATTTACAGGAAAATAGTATAAATAATTTAATGTTTTTATTTATATTTTTTTATATTTATTTTTTCATTACAAGTTTAATTTGTTTATATTTTGTGAAATATGATTTCAATCATTAGTTTGATGTAACCCTCTATATTTTGTATTTTTTTATTTTAATAAATTTTAAAGGATCGATGAATTTTGAAGTGTCAATATAAATGATGTTAAAGTCCATAGTAATTAATATTTAATATAAACATATTTATAATATAATATACTATTATCAAATGAAAAATTTATTTAATTATATAATGATACATTATTATTTATAATAATATATAATCTATAATAATATATAAAAAGATATAGTCTTTTGTGTCAACGTCTCGTTATTTAAGTTTTATTTTTAATTATTTTATAAATAGTTTATTTTTAGTCATTATTATAAAAATCTTTTTTGTTTTAAACAGTTATTTTTTTTAAAAAAAATGGCCTACATATTTTACTTTTCTAATTTTATATTTAACAACTATTTTAAAAATTAATTATGTATTTTTAATTAATCTTAACTCAAATATTTGTAAAAATTAAAAAATCTATAACTATATATAAAGAAATATTATCTTTTGTGTCCACATCTCGTTATTTCAGTTTTATCCTTAATTATTTTATAAATAATTTATCTTTAATCGTTATTTTAAAAACCTCATTTTAAAAAAATTACATACATATTTTATTTTTCTAATTTTACATTTAACAACTATTTTAAAAATTAATTATATACTTTTAATTAATCTTAATTCAAATTTTTATGAAAATTAAAAAATCTAACAAACAGGCACGACTAGTGTAATAATAATAAATATACCTGTTAATAATGTAAAAATTATGTGAACAATAGCTTATATTTAGTTAAATGCATAAAACCGTTTTATCCATTTACTTTAAACTTTTTAAAATTATTAGCGTAAACAAAAGCATTATCGCGCTTATGTGTACGCATTTTCTGAATTATATTAATAATTGACGATATTGTAATGTTATTAAGTTAATGAACAAAATAAAAGTATATTTATAAAAATTAAAGTGAAATGTATGGAGAAAATATAAGAAAAATAACTGTTGATGAATAATAGGAGAAAAAGATGAAAGAGATAAGTAAATAGTTTTATAAAAATTTGTAAAAGTAACAGTTAATTTTTAAAAATTTAATAATAACTAATTATAAAGAATAAAGTTAGAATTATGAAATGAGAAAAAAAAAGAATCACTTTGTATTTTGTATATAACTTTGTATATAGTTATAGATTCTTTTCGCATAATATTTTATAGCATTTGTTCTTTGATACCATCCAACATTTCTACGCGAACCCATTAAGAATGACCTTCTAGTAAAAAGTTTGGAAATTTATACAAAATCTTACAATTAAATAAATTTCATTGCCATTACTCCTGTACACGAAAGAAAATGCTGTACAAATAAATACATTATATTTTTATATTTTGTATTTAAATTTTCATAACGAATGAATTTGGCCATCACAGATCCAGTGTAAATCCCTTACCTTTTCCAACGGGGACTTCGCTTTTCTGATGTCACCAACCGTCACCCCGTAACCGCCGTCATCTCTGACGAAAACCTTGTGTACTTCGCACGACTCAACTCCAACGGCCTCTCCAAGGCTCGGTCCCCACTCCGCCATCACCGCCGGTATCCGCCGTCGGAGCCGCGCGTCCCAAACCCTCACCGCTAAATTACCTTCCGCGTTTTCACCGGCGGAAACCAACACCGCCTGATTAGGGCAGAGTCCATGCTCTCCGCGGTAAACGGACACCACGCTTTCATTGGAGGAAGGACATGAACGGTCGAACCCTAGCCCAAACCCTATGGAGTCCCATAACTTTACGACGCTTTTCGTGTTGGCGATTTCCGAAAGCGAGAATAAATCACCAAAGCTAGGACGTCGTAGGAACTGAGCATCGTCGTTTGTAGAACCTCTCATTCTGAAACACGCATTCGTTCTCTCTTCTTGTTTTTCTTCTTCTTCGTCGTCTTCAAGTTCCGATATTGAGGATGCTTCGTCGTCGTGGTCGTCATCTTCGGTATCGGTGTAATCATAATCGGCGATGATAAGAGGGAGAGAAGTGGTGGTCTGGCGGAAGCGGAGAATGAGAAGGGTGGCGAGTAGCGTGAGAATGAGAGGACCCCATTTGCAGAAGGTGTAAGCTAAGGACGGAGGTTGAATGTGAGAGAAGAAATTTAGATTTTGGTGGTACAGAGAGAGTAGTGTAAGCATGCTTTGGGTTTTGTTATGGAAATAATTAATGGATAACTGGGAAAGAAGAAGTGTGTGGATAAGTATATATATGTATCCTGTAAAATAAGGAGGAAGAGGAGGGATAAGAGTGTGTAGGTGGATATAGGTGGATATGTTCTAAGTTTGGAACAATCCTTGTGTTTGTTTATACAATGTAGGAGTAGTTTATGTTTCCTTTTTGGAACATTTCAATTCCACGTTAGTTCTTGTTTATCTACACCCTCATTTATCTCGTGCATAATAATGCTTCCAACTGCATACTCCAAGACAGAAAAACGGTAAAACCAAAGCACAAGTCGTGTATTACGTGCAGAAGTCTGTTGCATTGCATGGAATTCATTCTCCCCCAACCCAACTACTCCAATTTTGTCTTCTGCAACATTCAGGTATCAATGTCGACACATACCATTATTCTACAATATTCCAAAGATATTCTTATTTTATTTTAAATTAAAATAATTTATTTGACCTTTTTATTATTAAAAATTAGTTGTTTAAAAGATAATTGGGTTTCAAAATATCATTTTATTTTAACATTCGCTTTGTCACACTAATATTATATCATTTCAATTTTTTAGAATCTGTTATTATATATTATTAAATAATTATTAATTTATGTTTATCAACATTTAATGTTTTTGGTATATGATTAAATACATGATTAATAAATATAAACTGCTATATTTATTAATATCAATTTAAATTTATTTAGTATTTTATTAATATGTATAAATTATTAAAAATATGTGATGAAATATAATAGTTGCATTAAATATATAAGAAAATATTTCATCTATAATAACATGCTATACATTTTTTTTTATTGCTGATAATAAGAAGTATTATTTATATTTTATATTTATACTTTTTACTTAATAGTAACAAATATGTCACCAATTTGTCTGTTGGCTTTAAGTTATCTGTAATATGTTAGAGATGGTAAAGCGGTCAGTTCGACCCGTTTTGACCTGTTTTGGGTTTTGGTCCGTAAAATACGGGTCGGGTTGGCCCGTCTTGCAATTTATTATCGGGTTAACTTTTTTGACTTGCTTTGTCCTGCGGACTGGTTAACATTTGTGATGAGCAAAATAATTTTTTTTTTAAATAATTAATATTCATTTTCTATCGAAATAATTCTAATTAGTTTACCTAATAAAAAATAAGAAACAATAACAATGAAAATTATAGCTAAATTACAATAGCAACATGTCACTTTATAAGACAAGTACCTAAAAATGCATAAAAAGATATTCCATATTCAAGAACTAAAATCATTATCTTATATATAATAATTATGCACAATAATAATAATAATAATAAATAAATAAAAATAAGAGAAACTTATAGAAACAACGTAATGAATAATATAAGAACTACAAAATATAATTTTATAAGCAAACTAACGGGTCAGCCCGTCCCGTCCTGCCATTAGCCCGCGCAGGCGACGAGTCTATACAAGGTGGGTCAGTGTGGACCAATAGATTCAATATCCCAACCTGTTCCACATTTTTCTATGCAGACCTATAGACCAGCTCGCCTGGCCCGCCCCAAATTGTCATTTATCATTCCTATAATATATTTTCTTCTTTTTTACTTAAACAATACGATTACCTTATAGTTCTATTAAGATTCCATAGGGTATAGTTAAATTTCGCTTCCCCTACTTTCAATTCAATATAATAATAAATTACTAGTTACCGTCATTTATAATGATAATTATTTTTAATTTGAATTACATAAAAAATCCCCTACTTTCAATTTGATGTAATAAATTACTAGTTACTGTCATTTATAATGATAATTATGTTTTAATTTGAATTACATAAAAAATAAAAAAATAAAAAAATAATTCTTGTCTTTAGAAAATTAAAAATAATAGATAAAAATAAATTAAAAATAATAAGAGAATACATATTAAAAATAAATAAATAATAACAAACTTAAATAAATTATAAGATAAAAACCAATTAAATCAGCTTGTCAAATATAAGTTAAAAATTATTTAAATAAGTTATTTTATTAAATTTTTTTTATCTTAGTTAAATTAGCTTATAAGCTAATAGCAAACTTACTGTGTTATCAAAAACATTCTTAATTAAAACATGATATATTTTTCCTTTTTAATTCATTTATTTATTTTTATTAGTTTTTATTAATTTCTCTTTTAACTTTTAGAACTTTCAAATTTTCAAAAGTATATTAATTAGTAATTAATATTTATACTAAACATAAATACAGAAAATTATAAAATAAAACATTAAATATATGCATTTTTGTTATCAGTAACTAAAAGTGCTCATCAAACGTATACATTAGATTCTATCTTCACAATACCATTAATTTGGCAATAGAGTTTTTGTTCGAAAACGTTTTATTAATAGATAAATAAAAAGTGAAAAAAAAATGGGGAACGCAATAAATACATTTTTCAGGTAACTTTGTTCTAAGATATAAGTATTACATGGGATAATCGAAGGCTAATATGTTACAAGATCATCAATGCAATAATTAAAAAATTAATCGATTTGATTATATCGCGATTCTCATAGACATTGATTAATTCCAAATCAGCATTTCTGATATTATTTATATATTTCTGTTTTGTCACAGACTTTCTTAAGGTCACTTTTGGTCATTAGGCAATTTTGTGAAGAATTAAGAATCATGTAAAATAAACTATAGAAGTTATATATGTGCAAAACAAAAATTACAAAAACTTAATTTTGTTATTTTCCCTGATTTTAATCCGAGTTAAATTAAACCGATGAATAAAATACGTGCCTTTCTTTTCATTTGATTTGAAGCGTAAAGCACAATCCAAGTTTGACGTAACGCAAACAATGTTGACTCTATTCACACAATTCGCATGGAAAATGACGAAATGAGGTTTCTCTCACACACTTATAAATAAGTGCAGAGGAGGTTCAGGAATTGCATTGTTCTGTGAAGGAGAAAGATGAAGTGCCACAAAATCCAGTTATTGGTCACACTTTCATTCATTCTTTTGCTTCCAAACACCAAAGGGTGGGGAGAAGATGGGCACGCCATAGTTTGTAGGATTGCTCAGGTTTTACTTCTTCTGTTGCTTTCCTTCATTCTCTCTATGACTATGCATCATCGCTTAATTTCCTCTTTCTATGAACAGTCTCGCCTCAGCGATTCAGCAGCAGAAGCAGTGAAAAATCTGCTGCCAAAATATGCACAAAACGACTTGGGGAGCGTGTGTTCATGGGCTGATCGTGTCAGGTTTTATTTGCACTGGTCTGCAGCATTGCACTTTGCTGATACGCCAGACAACCTTTGCAATTTTCAGTATGACAGTAAGTTCATTTCTCATCTTCTGCTTCTAATTTTATAACCGTCTTTGTCTATGATTTTTGGTAATTATTTTCTGTGTTCATGTCAAATAATCTAACACTACTGTACCTGTCTGATGATGCCATATAAGATCAATTATTTGTACAGTTCTGAAAAATTATCAATTGCTGATAGTGTAGAATCTCAAAAATCAGATTCGCTTTTGGGATTCTGAAAAATTTGATCAGTTGTCTGAAAATTCAGGGGATTGCAAGGATCAGGATGGTGAGAAGGGAAGATGTGTTGTGGGAGCGATTAAGAATTACACTGATCAGCTCCTGGACTATGGCAAAAACACTCAATGTAAACCATTACAACCTCTATTTGTTCCCCAATTTGTTTTGTTTATATCTTATCCTCTGACTGAAAAATTCTTATTGAATTGGTGAAATCGTAATATCAGATAACCTCACGCAAGCTCTTCTGTTCCTCTCTCATTTTATGGGAGATGTACATCAGGTGAGCATGATAAAGCACCAAAACCACCATATACTAAGCTTGCATCTGACTTTGCAATTTAGTTATTGTAATGGCTCTTTTGCATGGTTAATCTGCAGCCTCTACATGTGGGCTTTACCTCGGACAAGGGTGCCAATTTAATTAATATTCACTGGTACAGAAGGAAGCAAAATCTTCACCATGTAAGTCTAATTCTCAAGTTTATTCATACTACTGTATGATCTATTTCACCATCTGCTCTACTCACTAATTTTATGCTACACAGGTTTGGGATGTCAACATAATTGAAACAGCCGAAGAAAGATTCTATGACTCAGACATAAACAGCTTCACCAAAGCCATTCAAGAGAATATAACGGTAATATTCCTGTTATCCCAATCTATGATACTGCTTATAAAATTTTGATGCTTACACCAAATTCTCTGAAACAGAAAACATGGTCTGATCAAGTACCCGAATGGGAAACCTGCAATTCTAAGGAAACTACTTGCCCAGATATGTATGCCTTTTGATCTATCCAAAAGCTAATTCCTTCATCGCTAGTATCCGTTCAAGAAATTATGATTTATTATTTTTGCATTACAAGAAAAATAATGTACTAAGCTCCTATAGTTGGTCTACATATGTTATTGAAATATATCTGTTTGATAAACTTTAGTGGGTTAATTTTTCAGATATGCTTCTGAAGGCATTGAAGCAGCGTGCAAATGGGCATATAAAGGTGCCCCTGAAGGTTCAGTGCTAGAAGGTAAGATAATAAGTATGTGAAGAGTAGATTTCATTCACTTTTACATATTTTCTCACAATATCTGAAATAATACTCTGCAGACAATTACTTTCTATCACGTTTGCCAGAGGTCAGTTTGCGATTAGCTCAAGGAGGAGTTCGATTGGCTGCAACTCTTAATCGTATTTTTGGCTGATGTAAAACATTTTATGGAATGTCTTTAGCTTCATGTATATACATTGGAAGAGAATAAAATTTGCAGCAAAAATTGGTACTCTATGTATCTTATATTTTCTTGATTTGATTCTTTATGCACTAGGCTCTTAACTTATCAGCCAAAAGTTCATTTTAACAGCTAAACTCGAACGAAAGCACCTCAATAGTTTATACCTAGTTACACATATTGTCTTGAAATACTTATTTAAGAGGAAACAAACAAATATTGTGACACGTAAAACTCTAAAATTTTTCTCTATTAGTAAAATATATGAACATACAATTAAGTGTATGTATGACACTTATTCTGTCTATTAGGTTGTTGTCCGTTTTATTCAGTACAGATACTTTCTAGGATTTTAACATTTCTATGAAAATATATTTTCTTTCTTAACTTATTCAATCAACTGTAGTTTAACTTATTTCAATTAAAAAAAATATGTAACAGCCATGTTTATTTCATATATCTTCTTTGTGTTGTTATCTACTGAGAAAACAGTAGTAATGCTAAGAAATTCTATTTTTAATAATTATAATATATTTTTTATTAAAAATATTATAAAAATATATATATATATATATATATATATATATATATATATATATATATGTATGTATGTATAAGTGCGAGACTCAGTTAGTTCGATAGTTAAGAAAAAACTCATATTAATTGTATAAAACTTGATCCATATATGTACTAATTTATATAAATTCAATGAAATTAATATCTACATATTGATGGGTAATGCAGGGAATAACTAATATCCATTCAAATATTTAAAGCAAAATGATTAAAATTGTAATTAAATTTTGAAAAATATAATTCTTAAAATAGGTATATTTCTTAAAAGAATTCTGATAAAAGTTGTAGAAACTTATTACATTACCGTTATTTTCTATAATATAACACAAACTATATTAAAAACATTAGTGTATATGTTTTAATCGAATTAAATTAAATTAGATATGAGTTAATAAGATTAGAAGAAGGAAAATTAAAACTGTGTAGGTAAAGTACAACAGCAAATTATATTTTCATTGGATCATAGAAAGTTTCATTGCACATGTCAACAAAATAAGAGGATTAACGAATGATTTTTTAAAATTTTAGAGAAATATCATGATGTCTGGAATTTTGTAAAATATATACATTAAAAAATTTCATATTTTTTATGAAAAAAGTCACTATATAATAAATTAACTAATTTATTTATTTTTATATAAAGATCGATATAAGTTAGTTAACATTTTACCTTCATCTATTTATTTATATATTTTTTTATAATAGATATAATTTATCTATATTGCATAAAATATAACATATATTATTTTTTTAATTTTATAAATTTTCATATGATAACAAATTATTAATCAACTTTAAAATATTAGGATAACTGAGATGTTTACAAAAGATGACTAACATGAACTTATTTTGGAGGAATATAAAAATTTAGACTGATCACATGTGTCTACAATCAAAGTAATCGAAATTAACTACAGATTATAAATAAAACCACATATCATCAAAATAGTCAAATAAAAGTCATTTCCAAAAAAGGAGACAGAAGAATGGTGCTTACGAGAACTGAATATATCTTGAATTGAAAATATATGAATGGAGAAAAAAGCAAAACCGATATAATAAGGCGTCAAATTCAACATATTTTCCTCATTTTTCCGCATTCTGAGACTACATGGTGTAAGTGTAAAATGTTCGAAGGTATGGCTGCCAATTTAATGTACAATTCATCAGGAAATCTTTCATAAAAAGGAAGGCACCCGCAGACACCTCCAAGTCAAGCACATATGGAACTTCTACCTAACACTAAAAAATGAGTTGGAATATTTTCACATGGTCAAAAGTAATTGTCCCAGTCAGGACAACCTTTGCTTAGCCTCGTCAATGTGGAACATAATCTGCAAATATCCAGGCAGAAGATAATTAAGAAAAATTGGAAGGGAGTTCAAAGGATTGAATACATAAAAATAAATGCTGAAACATCTCAAACCTTTGTTCCAACGTAAAATGTCACAAGCATGCCACCAAGGACGGGCAAACCTGTGTCATGGAGTTTCCAAATGAATTTTTCACTGTATTTAACTGCAATTAAGTTAAAAGGCTAAGGATAGTTGGCATACCTTCTTTGTGAAGGAAAGAAGAAAGCAGCCAGTTAATGCCTCCCGGTCCAACCACAAACCCAACCAGATTAGCCACCTGTCAAGAAATGTCATAGTATTTAAATTATATATGGACTATATTTTTGTTTTATAACCAAAATACAACAATTTCTACAGAACAGAAATAATAAACAGTCAGCAGAGAAAAAAGGCGTTAATTTCAAGTCATTTTTCATCAACCATCCAAATGGAAAATACTGTCTTGATATGGTTCAGTGTACAGTGCAAGAAGCAGAACCTGGAACATAAATTTTAGCCTCACTATATATAAAAGTGTAGCAGTAGTGAACCATATATAAACTTGACTCGGGCTTAATTTATATTGTGCGGGAATTTGAACGTCAAATTTGTTGTATAAAAGGCCTTGCAGTTGATCACGTGGTTCAATCAGATTACTTGTACCATCATTAACTGGTCCCTCAAAAAATCCTTCTTATACTTTCTCAGGTAGCCAGCAATAAAATTGATGAGAATGTTACATAAAAATATAATAACTAAAATTACGATATTCAAAAATCTCTTAGGTTAGTCAAGGACAAACCATGAGACAAGTAATTGTGACTGCCCCAGCAACAGCACTGAGTTCACGAAATATGCATACTCCAAAAGAACTTTGAGCCTGACAATCAAATTTATCTCCATGTTAGACAGCAAATCACAACTACAGATCAACGAAAATTTTAATAGCAGAAAATTGTTCATATGAATACCTGAAAGGCTTTTCCTGCTGATTTAAAAACCAACTCAGGGATGAAGAATATACACGTCAACCATGCCCATGAAAGAAGCTTCCTAAGGTATATAAGAAAAATCAAGCATAAAATATCTGATAAAAAACTGTGCAGCTTTTATAGGTAGAAATATTGCGCTCCAACAATAAAGGGAACTTACCACTCTAAATCATGCCAGATTGCAACAAATGTGAATATAACCCATACATTTAGTAGCTTTTTCTTAGATCCCCCAAGAGGAATGTAAATATACCTGAATTTCTTGACAATCAAAATTTAAGTTATCTGGGAAAACGAAAGAGAAAAATCCAGGAAAAATAATTGATTATGCACCTCACAAGCCACTTGTTGAAGGAAGCATGCCAATTTTTCCAGAAGCCTTCCAAGTTGTGGCAGTTATTAATGCATTTTGGCATGTTTTCCGGAGTCTCAATTCCATTTATCTACAATAAATAACTCAAAATGACTTTCTTCAAATATGTATTTGGACATTTATGTCAAATGCTTATCGAGCAACTAACATACCAGTGACCAAAATCGGAAAAAGCGCCAGATCAATAAAAATTTTAGCCACATGAAGGTTAATACCTGGAACAAATAAATAGAAAAGATTTAGAAGGCAACATACTGATCTAATTTAATTGTTATGAGGTTGGCTATGTGATTAGGAGACGTCATTAGGCTTTGTAAACCACTTAATTGATGAATGTGTATTCTCTTACACCATATCCGATGATGAACACGTCCATAGGCGATAAGTGCTTCCACAAATCACTAGTTCATTAAGAAATTATTTCAGCAACCAAACAATGAAATTGGATTAAAAATTAAATATAACCTGAGGTTCTTTCCTGAATACTGAAGTTCTCACCTCTTAGCAAAGGCATTATAGTAGCATAGATGAGTCATTAATTCCATGAGGATAATACTCAACATCCAACGAAAACCATAAAGTGTCACATTTCTAACCGAAATAGCATTTTGAGGAACATCTACCTGCAAAAAAATAGAACAACATCATCAACAAAACAGAAACTCAAGCAACCATTCGAAAGCACTTGACAACAGTAAGTGACACCAGAAACATTCAGGAATTGTTAAATAGATAAAATGGGGCATTATGGACTTTGTAGGTCTCAATTAAACAACAAATAATATTATATGTACTAAGTCATAAAGACAAGGATTTATCATTACCATGCTTGAATAATTATGTTTCAAGATACAACACTAAATCAACTTATAATCATTGTTGAAAGTCACATATCGACTAAAAATAAGACCAATTTAGAGTATAAAAGTGTGTGCAAACCTCATCTTACAAGCCGGTTTTGTGAGATTGAGTTAGGCTTAAAGTCATTTCTTAACATGATATCAGAGCCTGGTTAGAGTCTATCCTATCGAGATTTGTTGTTTGTTGGACATATTGTTCCACCCGCTATCGAACCACCCATTAATGTCAAGTCCTACGCTCAAAATGTATATACCTCAACGTGAGGGGTGTGTGTTGGAAGTCTCACACCAACTAGAGATAAGGTCAATTTAGAGTATATAAGTGGGTGTACATCTCACCTTACAAGCCAGTTTTGTGAGATTGAGTTAGGCTTAAAGTTCACCTTATTTACATTAGTCACCCTTTAGAGCATATAAATAATATGCATAAGCTTGTTACATATATAACTAATACAAGGAACTCTTAATGACTTAGTGGAGACATTTTCCAGTTGATCATTTGAATTGACAAAGCAATACCTCTTCGCCTTGAAGCTCATTTGTTCCCTTTTCCTTTTGTACAACCTAGAGAATTGGTACAATACTTTTTACCAAGTTTACACTAGTACAACACCTTTTGAGGAAGATTTATTCCAGGTAGAAGATTGTTGATGTTCAATGACAATCAGAGAAGTTTCAGACCAAGGGTTGCATCTATATCAAGTATATACCTCCCAGGCAGGCCTTGATCGAATCCTAAACTTGCTGCAAGGAACTTTGGTCCTTTTCAAGTCTTCTCTAAACAGGGTGATTTTGCTTCTAAGCCAAAAAGAGCCCAGGACTCCAAAATGTCTACTGCACTTTTCATAGTAGTATAGTATGGCGTTAGAAGACATCTTTTCATACACAAGCAGCAGCTTTTCCTACAAGAAGATTCTTTCATAATGGACCTCTAAAGAAACAATGGTTAGCGGTACAATGGAAAAACCACTCTATCAATTGTCATAGGTGAGGAAGGCTTAAACAAGTCCCGAAGCTAGTGATATAAATTCTGGAGTCATGCTACATAAAAAGATATGTTGGCAAGGTACAGTATGAATTCAGAGTTGGTTATGTATGTGGGTGGGACTCAAGGAGCGTGAGGGGAATTTTTAGATATATATATCACAGGTATCTCTTGAGGGGAGGATCATTCTGAAAGCATCGGTTGTAGCATTTGTTGATTGAAAGCTAATCTTTGTAATGGCTATTGCTCCTGGAAACATACAATCAAAGACTGCTATTTCCTACAACTTGAATTGAAATTTGTAATCAGATTCCACTTCTCTGTGAATGTTTGTTGATTATGATTTTCTCTCCCTGTCAGTCCCCCCTAAGCCTCTACGGACAGGAGAAAATTAACTCTTCTCATCAGGTGTTCAACACTTGTACTCAACACGTGCCCAAATCACCTAAGGTGAAAAACTAATTATTTTATATTGTTGGAAATGAAATATTGACTAAAGATATGATCAATTATGTGGTTTCTTTTCCAAAAATGACTACAAATGTGGTTTCTTTTCCAATTCAAACAAATTACATCTTGCATATACATCTCCTTTTGAAAATAACGACACGATGGTTCATTTCCTCAATAGAGGTTTCACAAAGACCACAACTATACACAATGTAATGGAAGTCAATAATGAAGCTTAAACCACCAAAATAACTTGCAGTCACAAACCTGTGAGGCAAAAGCATTGAAGCTCAGTATTGGACCAGCGATATAAAGTGGTGCATATACCAAATAAGAAAGGTATGTGATATATCCAAACCTGTCATTGTGCAGACTTCTCTCCTGATAATGTTATTAAAATTAGAACTGGAAAACATGAGTTCACAGGACCAATAGAAATTATAACTATATAAAAACATAACTAAGCAACTACAATAACTTTCACCTTGTGCTTGATTTTAACTAGCAGCTATCCTAACCTGTAAAACTTGATAGCATGATTTTCCGGATTTACAAATATGACAACGTTGATAATGCTTCTGCAATAATCAAAGAATTAGACAGTGGAAAAAATATTTATTAATCATATTGATAACCAAAATCATAAAGCTACATAACTAATTAACAATGTGCACTAGATGGCAACATAATAGGTTTTACCTAAAGGAAATTAACTGAACAAGGCTGTTCCCAGTCCATATTCTAATCTGTAGAAAAATACAAAAACTACAACCTAAGAAAAGTAGTCTGGCCTTACGCACTAGTGGAGTGAAGCATTCAAGAAAAAAATTATTTGAATAATAATAATAGTCTTGTACATTTATCTTTGAAGTAACATCAAGAATAACTATTTATTAATAAAATTTCATAATATGTCCCCAGCAATTACAATATATTGTCATTTCTGAAAACATATTAAATTACAAGCGAGGCTGCACAACAGAATTTTATATTCAAAACAAACAAGCGCTATTTTCAGAAAGAAAGAAATACCTCCTGATCAAAATGAGAATCTCGATTAGTCCAGTGATAATCGAATCCGAAGCTTATCATGCGCAAAACAACTGCCACAAACATCTAAGCTTAAATATAAAGAAACATATTAAGTTATCGATATTGTTACATTAACATTACATAATGGTATGAAAAATGAGAACACAAAGACGTGCATATATAACTCATAAAAAGCAAAACAAAAAGTAGAATATAGATCACCAATTTTAATATTCTTATCCATAAGTGTTCTAAATAACAAATCTGCGTAACATGACAACATTCAAAAGGTCCGGAGTAATTGAATTGGCATGATTTTATATGAATGCAGTGATGGATGAGGAACAGTCCAACATGCGTGAATCATGGGACCAGTAATTGTAAGAATCACATATAAATGGACTATTTTGACTTTACTGGATACATAGGAAGTCAATTAAATAATGAAAAAAATACCAAAATTGAAGCATATGTGCCACCTAAAGCTGCCTCGGTAATTATCCAAAAATGCCCATTGTTGCCTGCAACGCAAATACATAATCTTAAGTCGAAATGGAATTACTCCTACAAAACAAAGTATCAATGCAACAAATATTACGCTTGTTACCCAAATATAGAGAATGAATATCCTTCATAAATCCGATTACAGAGAAGAAAGAAAATGTTGTAACTCCAAACTATAAGTGGAAAGTGCTCCTTCTGTGCAAATATCTGCTCAAACAGAAATAGTCTTACATGATAACCGCAGAAAAGTTATAAATATGGTATTAAGTGCAAGAACACAATGATTGACCAAAACATTTCCGTTAAGGAACAAACGGATTTATAGTTATGGTTACTTAAACATCAATGAAAATATGGTTAAAGCATCAAAAGTTGTTAGGATCAGTCAATACTATTATACTGTCAATAAATATCCAGGACCAGTTGCCAGCCCAAGATGATTTTTTATATTGTGATCTGTCATTACAGTTATGGATGCAAGGAAATATTTTCCAATCCATAAAACAATTGTTTGGCCTCCAAAACTTCAATATTTTTCCTTCTGGACGTACTTGTTCTTAAAATAAATTTATTGGAGTTTCAAGGTCAAACCGACCTGCCCTTCTACAATACCCAACCCCCCTCCGCCAAAAACATCTCCATATTCTCCATTGAAGCACAAGTCTCTCACTATACAGAACTTAGGAGACTACACTCTTTAGAAAGGTTGTTGACAATGCTCGCTACAGGCTTCTGATGTAATAATTGTTACTATACAATTCATGTTTGGTAGAAGGTATTGGTTTAAATAATCCATCATCCGTGGCAACACCATTCTCACTAAAAAGTACCAGGTTTCAGAAATTTTAGAGTCCCCGCATTAGAAATGCAAATATTCTTAATTAATTCAACTGGAGGAGTATCATTCCTATGAGCAATACAATAAATCAAATATAGATGTCTTTTGATTACATTTTGCATATATGACATGCAAATTAAAATAAAGCAGCCTGAGGGAAACTAGTTTTAAAGGAAAAATAAAAAACAGAACTGTTATGACATGTTGATAACTTTAAGTAGGCTATTAAATATTTAAAATCAACAATGTTACAGGTTCCCACCTAGATATATTGCAAGTAATACATATTCACTGACCATTACACGCACCTTTACGAGAATAAAATTACCAGTAGCTATTGATAGGATAAAAGCAATGCTGCAAATGAAACAAATTCAAGAGTCAGACTAAAGAAGGTAAAGAATAACAACAATGGAAGAAAAGATAACATCAAATTAAATGGGGCACCCTACCATGCTCCATGAAGATACGACAAGTAGGCCAAAGAAAATAAAAGCCACACAACAGACATTCCTCTAACTCTTAAATCAAAGAAAGCCTTCATCAAGTAGGCAAGAAGAGTGAAGATTCCAAATACAAGAGTAAGAATGGGTATATTTCCTCGAAAATTCCTCCACTGAGCATCTGACACATCCTTTACACAAAACAGAACAGCATGTACGTTTGATCAGCAAGCCACATCACCATCTACTGAAATACTTACAACAGACAAAATTATCATAATGACCAAAAAGAGCAGAATCATACATTGAGGTGATTAGCTAAGAGCCAACCCGGGCGTAAACCTGACAGCTGTTTGTAATAATCTGTGAAAAACAAAACCCAAAGCACTCAATGCACAGCATCTAAGCAAGTAGTACGAGTAAACACAAATACTGAAACAATATTATAGAGTGGAAAAGGTCTAAAATATATACCGCGAGAGAGTTGAAGTGAACGGTTGATGATGATAACGTAGAAAACGATTGCATAAATCACAAGAAACCACAATTCTTTTCGCTTCCAGTTCTCACACTTACTAGAATTAGCAGATGTAGCCATTTGCAAATTGACCTCTGACTAGCACATCAACTTCTGCAATTTTGCTTTTCCCTGTTTTAGCAATAAGAAAATTTTGCAAATTACTTCCACTTTTTGTGCAAAATCAAATTAAAAATAACTTTTGTGGTGAAATCAAACTTCACTAATTTATATACATTTAAGAAATTGGATTTGAAAATTGAAGTAAGAAGTCTTCAACTACACGACGGAGAACAGAGAAGAGGTTCAGGGTTAGATGAAAAGTAACAAGTGTGGTTCATTCTTTGGAGAAGACAAGATCTCTTTCAATCACCCCTCTTTTTTTTTTATTATTATTTTTCCGTCTGAAGACCACGAACCATGATGATTCCTCTCTTCTGGCCTAACGCTAAGAAAACACACAAAAAGGCCGGATAGCCTCTTTTGTTTAAAATGGCCCAATCACAATAACAATCTTTTTTGAATATCAAATTCGCAACTTGTTTTCTATTTACACCTCATGCTGATTTTTTTTTTTTGGTAAAGTTTTCCATAAAAAATTTCTCTTTGTAATGTATTAAATCATGATGACATAGCGTTGATCTGCAATGATATTTCAATTTAGATAATGATATTTTAATTATTATTTTTATTTATTTCTAACTCACCACTTTAATCACTCTTAAATTATTACATTATACCATTAAAAAGATTAAAATAAATAATTAAAGAACGATCGAAATAATAAATTAAAAATAAGTTCAAAAAAGTATATTAAAATATCATTATTTTTTCGATTTAACACGTAGGTTTGAATTGTTAATGTATCTTAAAGTTATAAAAAAAAAACAGTTTTGTTAGACATGCTTTAAGTCCACGCATTACTTAAGTTCCAATCCCTATGCAATAACAGGTTCATGACTTTGTGTAATCATCTCCACCCATAAAATATGTAATGCAAATTTAAGTTTAGATATATTAACATTTTTTTTTTGTGAAACTTAAGTAGAGTACTTTTAAGTGTTTCTAGAATTACATCTTCCATTTTATTATATAAGAATTGGTTATTTATAAGAACAATCTAAAGTAACCCAATTAGTTGAGAGTAAATCAAATTAGACATTTTATTTTGATATAAACATAAAAAATTCATAGTTACTTCGTTTAACGTAAATATGATGAAAATAGCAGCGGTCTTCTGAATTAAAACAATATTTTTAAACAAAGAAATATAAATATAATTTTTAATACAATATTTATACTTTTTCAAAAATATAAATGGAAACAAAAAATTATGTATGCGTGTGAATGTTTGAAAATGTCCAATGTACCTAAAAAACGCAATATTCATTATTTGTCAGCCTGATAATAATCCTTTTCGTGTAATAAGTATATATATTCTCTGCATTTAAAAATAAGATAAAAAAAAATCATATAAGGTCGGATTTGGACCAGAATTATTAATCCATAGTAACTAATTAAAAAAATCATGCTTCAATTTGATAAAAATATTTAATAAAGGTTTTAAATGTTTAAGATTTGTGCAGTTGAAAATGTAACTGCAGAATGTCTCAATCCTATAATTAGGTCTTGTATAGAGAAAAGAAAAGAAGGTAGGAATAGAAAAAAAATGTGAAAAAGAGAGAGAAAGCCTTGCTTAGGGTACGTGCCAACTTATTTAATCAAGCTTAATTACAGGGATGTACCCTATTCTTAAGTCATAGATATGTGACCACCACGCATGCTTTCCCTGTAACCTAATAATAAATGTATATTTTATACGTTGAATATACGATCAAAATGTTTATAATTATCTGATAAAAATAGTTATGTTTATCTTTCAACTAAATTAAATTAATATATATAAAAGAGGAAACTGTGGTTACAGGCATGTTTTAAAAATAATTAATGAGAAAGAAAACAGAAGATGAAAAAATTGTTAATGTGTTTAATCCATCACGTGTGACACTAATTATGCATACCCTAGTAGGCTTTTGGGATGAAAAAGGGAAGTGATAAAAAGCATGTATCTAATCTATAATCTAATCTATGCTATCTATCTCCTCCTCCACCTTCACACTACTTTGAAACCTTTATGGCATCTCCTCCATTCTTTATGTGAAGTGACATTTTCATGTCCACTTCAGTCCTGTACCATATCACCTCTCCTTCAATCATTGACTCTTCATATTATTATTATGCACTCATCTTACTCTCACTTTTCATTCTATCACAAACAAACCACAAAAATTTATGCTCTCTTCCATATATCTATCCACTCTAATCATACAGGTTTTGGATACTTCAATACATTTGATTATTATTTTTTATATTCTAAAACTCAATTTTCATTTTTAAATTAATTTTTCATATAACTTTTACAGGTTAAACTTTCACATCAACTAAAATCAAAATTAATTTATAATATATAATTAAATATAAATTTTATGTTATAAATCGATTTTATAAAATTAAATTAAAATTAAAATTCATTTATTAACATAATATAATAATTTAAAATTTACTGTAACAAACTTTTTTTTTAAATATTTTATCTGATATCGAATTGTTATCAAAATATTTATTAATATTTAGTTTTACCATATATATATATATATATATATATATATATATATATATATATTATAGAAGTCTTATATAAACTAAAAATAAAATAAATTTAAAATAATAAGTGAGTACAAACTTATTGTAAAGGTAGATTTTTAGTTAAGTGGTAAATATATCATAACAACCCAACAAAAAATATGACACAAGACTTGCTCTATTGGTGAAGTTGGAAGATAGATGCAAAGCTGAATATTATAGAAAAGAGAGGGTTGTATTTAAAAGATTGGGTTTTGTATTTTTATGTTTTTAGGGTTTGGTTTTAAGACTATTGCCTAAATTTAGTCGATATTATATATTTTTATTTTAAATTTTAAACCTTGGTACAGAATATAAATTTAATTAATAAATAGATAGATAATATTTCTTGATTTAAATAGTCTAAATTACAATTTTATTTTTGTATGTCTTTTTTTATTTTATTTGATGGAATATAATCGATAATATGAAAAATATTTAATCGAACTTCATTTTTCTTTAAATAATTAAATTTATCATTGTTTAATAGTAAAGTTTATGATATTTCATATATAATACTCTTGAAAATTTTCATTTAATAAGAAAATTTACGGAACCATGTTATACACATAGAATATAACGTTAGGTTTACAAAGGAGATTTTATTGGGGAGATACAACACCAATGAGACCTGAGTCTCACCACATAAGGCATTGACATCACTCTCATCCCAAAACCTCAAAGTAATAGGTTTATGGGTCTTTATCCTTATATAGTGCTCTACTTTCTAATTTTTCACCAATATGGGACTTAGATTCACATTTGGATTCTTAACAATCTTCTCCTCAAGGGTGAGTCCCTTCGGCCACATTGGTACACTTCCCATCCAGCGAAAGCATTCCCAACCACGAGTATTCCTTTTCTGTTATTCTCTATACTGTCGTTCTTCTTAATGTGATATGCTTATCTAGAACCCTTGTCAGGAAGACTTTCGATACATCCATTTTCTTTTTTTAATAAGTGTTTTCTCGAATTCAAATAAAACATATCATGTTTAAGTATTGTAGTAACCATATTCATAGTTATTTTAAATATACACATTATTATTGTTAACCAATTACGTCTTACAAATGTAAGTGGACAAATGTTTTTTATATACAATCACTAAATTATAGAAATTAAAATTATCTTATTATCGTTTATCAATGAAATCGATATTTTGATATAGTAGAAAAATTAAAATGTTTTATATGTTGCATAAAATTCCTAAACATTAGATATGTTATTTAAAAAAATTGTATTGTTTTCCGTTTTGAAAAATTTAAACAATTTTTTTAGTGTTTGTTAGTAATAATGATAAAGAGAAAACTTATATAAATATGATATCAATATAATGTTAATTATACATCTAATCTAATTTTGAGTGATGGAATATAATTTAGTTCAAATGTATACTTGTGAAATTTGAAGATAATTCTATGTGTATATTTTTTACTCAATGCTTTAAGTTACATTATCTTAATAAATATTTGCATTAAAAAAATTAGGCTTTATTTTAGAATTGGCCTCTTAGTTTCGGGTTTTAATATCTTTTTAATTTGGATTTAATCCTCTGTATTTAATGTATATTACGTAGGATTCTATACTTGACTGTAATGTATTGTGTTTGATGTACGTGATATTTCGTGGGCGTACTTGTATGCAGTTTCTACATACGGTTATCCTGATTTTATATATTTCGTATGTTAAAAAATATCCACATTTATTTATTTACAAATTTGATTTAGCCCTGCAAAGCCGCTTTTCTTTCATAGAAATTCACCTTATTCCAAACAAAAATATGACTTAGACGTAGAAAAGAAGACAAAAATAAAAAATAACCCTATAATTATTTTAAAAAGATAATAATCTTTCACTTTCTGGTATTTGTTTTATTCAAAACATCCTACAGATAAATGACACGTGTTTCACCCACACAGTGAAGTCAAAGGATACCTTGTTATCTTTCTTTCTCTAATTCCATTCATACGAGAAAATAGTTTGTGCACTTAATAATGGAAAGCAGCGGCCGATCTTCAAAAATATATTTTGCTGTCAAACTTTTTTCTATAATATATATAAATTTGAGAAGGTTAAACATATAAAATTTACTAAAATTAAAAAAAAAACTTTTATTTATATGTTAATTTTTGTTTGTATACAAAAATTGGAGGTTGCCTAGCAGACAAATAAGCTCCGTCACTGATGTAAAGTATCTGTGTATTGTTATCTAATTATACTGGACCATATATATGAAACTATTCATTAATAGTTATCTTAAAAAAAATATCAATTATTTGACACTTTTATTAGTTAATAATGTAAAAAATAAAATAAAGGATAAAGGTACATGGTGTACCACACACCTTCATCCTATTATTTATTTTATTTTGTAGACCATAATATATATATATATATATGATTAAATTAAGATAATATTTGTATTAGATTGTTATAATTGTGAGTTAAATTTATATTTAAACTAATATATTAATGGTAACACATCTAAAAACTACAATATTTAGATGAAGAATCAATTATCAATAATATATTTATGGACGAAATCTGATTAGCAAAATAAGTTAAAATATATGGTTAAATAATTTATTTATTTTTTTTGTTAAGACACAATCAATTACATGAGACTAATATCTAAGAAATACTAGATTTATACAACTCTAAAATAGTGAATAAATATGATGAAAGCATATGAACGAGAAAATTGAGCACCAAAAAGATTCATAAAATCTATTGCTTTAAGGTTTTCTGTTGAAGGTGATGTCAATTCTTTATATGAGGGTTGAACTCATGTCTTATTAATATTGTATCTCTCTGGTGATCCTCTCTAAAAAGACCAAATACTTGAATAAATTGGTACAATGTTTATATTAAATTAACAAATTGTGAATCTAAGTCCTGCATTTGGTAGAAATAACAAAGTTAAATATCATTAAAAAAAACACTCAATCTTTTCCTAATGAACTTCCCTATAAGAAAAAACTCATATCAAGAAAAAATATATTATATGAAAGAAACGTATATTATTGAGAATAATTAAAGTATGAGTCTAAGTTTCATACTGGATAAAAATGACGAAGTTAAACATCGTATAAGAAAAAAAGAATCCTAAATCAAATGCCTTGAGAGGACTTAGATATGTATAGCTATCAATTTTTAGTTAAAAAGTAATGATAATATCTTATGTAGGTTGAACTAAGATTATATATATATATATATATATATATAATATAATCTTTTCTTAATGAATTTTCTAATAAGAACAAACTCATCTTAAAGAAAAATATATTGTATGAAAGAGAAAACACAATTATTTTTTATTAAAAATGGTGTTAATCTTTTGAAAATTGAATTAAATTTCACATTAAATAAAAATGATAAACTTAAACACCATATAAAAAAAAGTCATAAATATAATGTCTTAAAATTTTGAATTAAAATAAAAGAAAAAATTAAAGTCTAAGTTAATGTTGTCAAATTGATCTGTGTAACTTTTGTGGTGTATGCCTATCAGTCTTTAAGTAACCATTTTGTCCTTACGTGTGATCCATTAAAATTTCAATTTATCTTCTTTATTTCCTAAAATAAAAATGAATTGAACTTAAAACTGGACTACAGAGAAACGAAATTCATGAGGAGATATGGTGTGGTTAGAGTAAAAATACTTTATTTTATAAACGTGGATTTGAATGAAATTGTTGCATGTGTTTATATGTAGTTAACAGGAGCACGCGAGAATTGATGGGAAGAAAAAACAGAGAAGGAGAAAAAAAATGGAAACAGCTGGCTAGCTGAGACAAACGTGATGTCCCCACTTTCTGACCAAACCAACATTTAGTTGCTGACGTGCTTCTTCCCCGCCGCTCCCCATGCTCTTACATTGTATGTATCTCTACACTGTCATCTTCTTTTCACTTCCCTTTTCTTTTCCTCAGTCAAACACGTTACTTATTTAGAAATACTTGCAAAACACACCACATTCTCCATCCATTCATTTCAACTTCTTAAACTCCTTTTCTCTTTTCTTTTTCATATTAACACACACACACACACACACACATATTGTTCTCATCATCAAACACTGTTAAATATTAAATGTAAATTCAGAGATCATGAGCTGTCATTTTATAACACCCTCAAACATTCTGTTACATCTGAATCTGTTCATAAACTTTCGCCACTGCTTTCTAATTCAACTTACAATTTATTTTTTAAATTTAAAGTTCAAACCAGAGATTTTCCACAATTACCATTTGGTCAACAAAGTCTTAGTTAACGACAAATACTAAGAAAACTTGCTAAAACAACTTAACAGTTTTTAAAATATCTTATTCTAGACCTAATACATGATCGAGGTCACCAAATAATAGGCCAGGAAAGATCCAAAATAACCTCGAACAACATCAATAACCTCTTTATCAGCTAGGTACCAATTCAAAACACCTACTTAGCCACCTAAAGATAATGACCTTATCTTCAACAAGAAGATAATTATCCTATTTCAACCCACATTAAAAGCATATAGTGCTCTACAACCTACGTAAGCCAAAAATCCTAATCATCTCATGTTAAATTCTTACTGACTTAAACAACACAGTTCAATTGAAAGTGACTTTTTTTCCCTGTACTAACTACGAAACCTCCATTATTGAAGTTTGGGACACCTCAGAGGCTAACCTTAAAATGTTAAGAGAAACACCTAAAATCTCATTTAACCATTTGCCTACTAGATGCATTATTTATCTTATTAAAATAAATATTACATGCACAGATAATATAAAGAATTATTATATATATATTTTATTCAACCCTTGCTAACTTACAGTAATTACTGAAAAACAATATCAACAAATATTTTTAATTATTTTGTAAACTTTTATATGAGTGGTAATTCTTTTAAAAGTTATATCTACTGTTGATGCATTCTGAATGTGTTTTAATGTAACGTAACTGAGAAAAGGAATTGTACGAATTCTTAACGGTTTAACTGCTGAGGGCAATATAGTTCGGGGAATAGTGAAATACGTGATAGGTAAGTACATAATGCTAAGGGAAAGGAAGTGTAGTTACTTTTCTAAAGAGTCTTTTTCCGCGAAGGAAAAAAACAAGCATGGTTACACAACTGTGATTACAAAAAAAGTGAAGACCACTTACTTGCACAATGATGCAAAGGACAACTTTTGAGAGAGAACTCTCGCAGAATCAGAAAAATACAATCATTATGTAGAGTAGTAACGTAGCAGTGTATAGATTGAGAGGAGAATCTAATGGCAAAGAAAAATTTATGTGACAAGAATTTCTGGTTCTTCTACTGCTGTATAAAGTATTACCCTAGACCGGAATAAAGGCATGCCGTTAGAGATGTGGGTTAAATTTTCCTTTCTTGAAAACGTAATTTTTATCTAGAACGTTGGTTTCTCGTTCAGATATTACGACAGAGGGATACTGGATTCTCTAAAAGTTAAAAAGGAATATAACGAACTCTAATTAGTATATGGAGATTTTCTTTAGTCATTAACATGGGATACATGTATACTTAAGAAAGAATCTTTGGCGTGTTTCTCTTGGATTCTGCAAGCCTGAATCGATTCTTACAGCAAAAAGGTGCACTTAGAAAAAAAAAACACCGTGTTTTATAATCAAAATATTCCGCAGCTAATTTTTGCACGATCAATATTTACAAGGTCAATTCTCCAAAATCTTGTCCTGAGGTAGAGGAAAGTCGTTGATTTGCACAGCTCCGAGTTAGTTAATCAATAGTTAACAGCGTAACTTTAATATATTCCCTCTTTTATTAGCGGATTTTTAGATTCTTTGATGTTTGTTTAGTGGGAGATAATGGTGCAATGGACAGGTGAGGGTGCTTTGTTAACACTCGCAATTTAGTGTCTTTGTTCAGGGTGTTTTGCATAACTAAGGAATAGTATGGGTGGGACCTATTTTGAAAAAGGGCATAATAATATAATCGCTCACAACTTCGGTTATTCCAAGAGCTAACGTATAGCCTCTTGTTCCCTAGTCTACCAAACCCATTTAACAAAATTCCGTGGGGAGTATATATATATAGGCCCATGATGATGATGTAGAAACACTCACCGAAACTCATTTCTAATTTTCTTGCCTCTACTGGTGTTAGCTTAAACTTTCTTCTCTGCAGTATCATACTCAAACCGTCCATAACTTTCTTTGCTCTTGCAAACACCAACTATAACTTGTGTACCAATTCTTTTGCTGCCTTGAAAACCACAAAAAACACAAGCTAACCATGTCCACAATTGCAAAGAGAGATTTGAGTTCTAATGAGGAAGAGAGTGAGCTGAGAAGAGGACCTTGGACTCTTGAAGAAGATAGCCTGCTCATTCACTATATTGCTCGTCATGGTGAAGGTCGGTGGAATATGTTAGCCAAGAGTGCAGGTACAGATTCCACGTACGCTTAAAGTTAGAGGAATAACTTCATTCACTTCTAACTGTTCTATACCTTTCTAACATTATTCCAATCCAACATCTCAGGGTTGAAGAGGACTGGAAAAAGCTGCAGACTCAGATGGCTGAATTATTTGAAACCAGACATTAAGAGAGGGAACCTCACTCCGCAGGAGCAACTCTTGATCCTTGAACTCCATTCCAAGTGGGGTAACAGGTAACTAACTAACCACTGTTCAATGATCTGTCCGAAAAATGAGTATTTATGCACTTGTTGAACAAATCACAATGAGTTTGACATGGTTTTTGGTGTTGTTCATTGGGGACAGGTGGTCAAAAATTGCTCAGCATCTGCCAGGAAGAACAGACAATGAGATCAAGAATTATTGGAGAACAAGGGTACAGAAGCAGGCACGCCAACTTAACATTGAGTCTGGAAGCAAGAGATTCATCGATGCTGTGAAGTGTTTTTGGATGCCGAGGTTGCTCCAAAAGATGGAACAGAACAATTCTCCAAGTCCTCACTGTTCCATGACAAGCATGGTGAATATAGGTAATTCTGGAGAAGCTTCTATGAGTTCAACATCAAGCAGCTTCAATATCCCCTCTATGTTTTCATCATCTCCTCCACAAAGGGAATTCATTATGGACGGTGCAAATCATCTTAGTACTGTGTCCAACCCCATCAATCCATCCCCGGATTCGTTCCCATTTTCACAGCTGCTTGAAATTTCTGAACACCCCAAAAGTCCTCCCAATGTGCTTGAGAACAATGTTTACAGCTATCCAATCCAGGACAATTGCTATGCTGATACCAATAACTATGGCATGGAAGGCCTAAACATGGATCCCCTTTCAGCCATGGGAACTTACGACTTTCCACAGTTTGATTTTCAGAGCGCAGGGAATGGATGGATGCTAGACAGCGTGGAGGATACTACTTTATGGAACATGGATGCTATGTGACAGTGTGTCAAGAGAAGGCATGCATCTCAAGTTCTTTAATTGTGGGATGGTATATCATTGAAAACAAAAAATTGAAGATTCTTATGCTATACTGATTCATAGGGAGTATACATAATAGTCTCATTGTTAGAGATTAGTAGCAAGTGTAACGAACGTGATTTTAATATGAACCTTTTAAAATAGCATATATTTGAATAGAAAAATGCAGGAGATGATATTAATGTTCCCCTGTTTCTTTCAGATTTATTTAGAAGCTGCAAAAAAAGTTGTAATTTGACTAAGGCAATGTATCTTGGATGTTGTTATGAGTGTATTTTGGACATAGTGCGTTTCTATATTTCCCTCTTTTTGTTTCTGGATATGTATTCTGATGTAAATGATGATTTATTTTTGTGTTTGAATCCCAAATGAAAAGAGGTAAAGAATAGTGAAGTCACATCTCTAAAGACAGCGAAAAATGCTAGTTGTTTGCATATCTCCAAGAGCAGCCACTTGTAATAAGTGGTGGGGTTCCCTTGAAGTACCCAATGTATGTGTCATTTGTACAAAGGTCATGATTTTGCATCTTGAAAAAAGAAGAAAAAATTGAAGATAGTGGTGCATAAGAAACAAGTGCCTTGGGTAACAACTCCAAACTGGACTAGTCTACCATTCTAGCAACTCCCTTGTCTTGTTTCTGGAATCATAAGCAGGGAAGAGGATATTTCACCAAATATTGCAGTTCATCTCTCAAGCTTGCAACTATTTTGCAGTGATGGCACTTTTCTCGAAGCTTGTCAATGAAGAAATTGACTATGAAATATTCTTTGCTATATGGCATCACATGGCCTAAATGTCTCCAAGAATTTTAACCTTTCCATCCAAAGTGCTTTTCTATAGATTCAAAAATACCTTCACTCACCCAATTACTTTGCACGCAAAAGAAGAAATGCATCTCTCTCTACTACTTTGCTAAATAAATCACTCTTTGCTAATTCAGTAGTCATTAGCCTATGTTTTCAAGGCGTTTTCATTTTTTTTTTTAAATAACAAAAACCGACTTATTTATTAGTTAAAATCAGTTTATATATATTAATATAAAAAATATATGTCAGAATATTTATCTATTTTAGTTTATGAAAAATAATTTAATTTCTCTGCTTTTTGTAATGAAAGAAATTTATAGAAAAAATTATCCAAACACCTGCAATGCTAAATAAAGATCACATATAATTCACTTTCATCTATTTTTCTCTTTTTTGGGATATTATTCGTTGCATCTATCAGCTTTTTTATTTATTCTCTCTTCTTCTTCTTTTTTCTTTTTCTTTAACCTATGCACCTCAAGTTTAGGATGTACGTTGGTGTTCTATGTGTGCATGTATTAAATCTATAAACACTGGAAATCCAAGTATCTCGTGGAATGCATTTCCCTTATTATAAAACTTAACACATTTCATATATATTTTGTTTGGAGAAATTTCTTACATACACTTTCAAAAAAGAACAAAATATATGAACTAAAACTAGTTTATATTTGTGAAATTGATTGCTCCAAAATTTCAATTTTTAACTACATAAATTAACTATAATTTATAATGAGGTTATTTTTTCTCCCTTAAAAGAGTCTATGGATATCATAACAATCTTGGTTGGTTGGATGTTTAAAAAGTAAATTACTACTGAATGTACACTATAATTAAAATTTAAATATAATAAGTAGTTTTATCTTTCTATTATTTTATTTATTACAAATAAGAACAAGCACGTTTTACATTTTTAAATAAAAAATAACATCTTTAATCAGTAAGTAAGAAGATCGCATAAATAATAACTTTGAAATTTTCAAAGTACACGACATTGATGCCAGCGACCTTCTATCTTTAATTGAGTCACTCTTGTTAACTCTTTTTCTTTTTTCTTTTTTTATTTATTGGTAAGTATCATTCGAGATATTTTCCTTTTTAACAATCATTTCTCTTTTAAAACGAGCTTCTTCGCATGCTTGATATCATCACGGGTTGAAAATATTTTCGCACTTTGGATTAGATGGGAGAGTTTTGTTTGTATTTACTTTTGTTTATTTTTATTTTGAATAAATATTATAAAGAGGTACATGAGTATTGAAAAAAAATACATCCATGTAGATTTTTTTTTAAAGTAATTGGAGTCTCAATATAAACTATTCCACTTCTATAATGATATCATCGAAATTTAAACATGGATCATTTAACAAACGGAGGTCAAGTAATTACTAGTTATAAAAATATGTTAATGAGTTGTTAGAATAATTTAATTTTTATTTCAAGAATTTTTGCATAACAGGTATTATAATTGTGATCTAATTTTTAAAAAAAATTATTAAAAAATATATTAAATGAAAACTATAGTTAAAATAAATCAAAAACAGAAAAGGTCATTTCCTTGTTTTTAATGTTAAAGGTAGTTTATGTTAAAACTACAACTTTTGGTTTCGAGAAACATCTATTTCATATGTTACATCAAAATAGAATTTCAACCCTAAACTTTTAACCAACTATTTATAATGCAATTATTGCATGTCTTTACTTCACCCATTTACTTATTGGGACAGTGGGACACCTATTATCCTACCCATATAGTATAGTTATTGTTTCTTCCCTTCTGATTTTAATCAATATTTTTATCTCAGACTTTTAATATTTTTAAATTACTTTAAATGGTTAAATAACTTAAGTCCAAGTAAATGGTCATATTCAAGAAAAATAAAAATCTCTCCACCTTTTTTATGTATAAAACTTCATTTCAAACTTTCTTATTTTTTTTCAATTAAACTGATTATTAGAACTGGTAAGGGTTGCCTCAAATTTTTTTTTTTTTCATTTAGAGACGATGTTAATTGCAAATTGCAATAGGGTTAATTACGTATTTGTGTTTATATAAACTGATAGTTTTAATGATTTCTTGATGTGACCTATTATGATTAGAGTTTATGTTTAAAAGGACGTACTTATAATTTTAAAATCCAAAATAAATTAGAGTTCAAAATGACTAATTAAAACCTTTTCTTGAATATTAAATAATAGTATATAAAGTGAATGCCACAACAAATTAACATGCGTTAAAACTTTTAGTTTAGAGACTATACATCATCAACTTAAAATAATTTTCGATAATAATCAATAAAAAAAAATTGTTATTAACATAATTATTAAAATAACTATTATAAAAAATCGCAACGAAATCATATTTTAATAATAATTAAAACTTGAGGTGGAAGAAATTTAGTGGGAAAAAGATATATGAATATAAGATCAAGACACTTCTTCTTTTTCTTTTTTTTAATTTTATAGATCTTCATAACTAATAGAAATTTTTTATAATTTGCCTATAATTTTTCAAAATCGAAAGAAAACATTTTAAAAATCCAGAGCTAATCAATATAATAAACATAAATATTTTTTACTTTTATTAGGTTTTTGTTTTTAAAGTAAAATATTGAGGAAATCCTCCTAGATTATCATTTATTTTAAAAAGAGTCTTATTTTTATTAATATCATTATATATATTTGAATATTATTCTTTAGTAATATCACACTATTATTTAAGTATTCATGTCATATTATTATTAAGCGGTGATAGATATAACTTTTTTTAAAAATGCATTCTGTTAATTATTATATTAAAAATTATAATTAATAGTTAAATAGTAACTGTGGGTGTTACAGTAACTTTTTCTACCACTTATAACACTCTTAAAGATTAAAAAAAAATTAAAACTATAATAACACTTAAAAGAGTTAAAACTCCCATATATAAAGAAATCACAAAGTTGGAGACCATAACACGTTCATAAGTAATGAAAAACACAAATGTGGAGACCATGACTTGGTCATGTCATGTCCCCTCGTCTCTATCTTACATTGATTACACTTGCAAAGACAATTCTACAATTCTACTGGAAAAAAAAAATCTATTTATTGTGGTTCTTGTATTATTCACGATTAAATATTTAAAAAAAATACAAATTTAATTGAATAAAACACTATCGATAGATTGATATTTCACAATAAAATAATCTAACAAATTTATATGAAAAAACTATTGTGGTAATACTTCTATTTTATATCATAACATTAGTATGAAGTATTCCAATTTTATTACCTTTATTAGCTAGTCTCTCCTTTCAACTACGTTTTTTTTATCCATAACAATTTTAAACACTACCTTAAAAAGCATAAAGTTAATTTTACTAAAAGCACTTTTATAAGAATATTCTAAAATTTAAGCACAAGGTCTTATAAAAAAAACTATAGTTGAAATAAAAATAATGGAACACTATATTAAAATTAAGAGTTAGATTTCAACAATAAAATAGAAGTTAAATCTTTTATCAATTTTGTTCAATTTGATATTTTTTGTTAATACCGTTTAAATAATTAACGGTAATGAACACTGATGGTTACATGTCACTTCGTTGATTTTTTTAGTTTTTTTCAATCATTTCTTTAAAAGATGTCAATGTGTCAACCTAGGAGGGTACTATGTGTCAGAGTCAATGTTTTATATTCAATTTGATTTTTATATTCATTATTTTTTTTTTCAATTTTGTCCAATTTTTATTTTTTTTAAAATTGAAACTAAATTCAATTTTTATATAAGTTATAATAATATTTTTATTAAATATTTATGGTTTAAGGTTACAATTAGTTTAAAATTAAAATAAAAATTTGAAGATAACAACTAACATCATTGATATGAAATTTTAAAATTAGACATGGTCCCTAAAATTTTTGTTCCAATATTAAACTAATTTTAACCCTAAACCAAAATATTTAATAAAAATGTGATTTTTTTAAAAAACATCATTATAAAATTTATGTAAACATTAAATTTAGACTCAATTTCAGAGGGAGAAAATAGCTCAATTTAAAAAAAAAAAGATTAAATTGAACAAAATGACGAACTTAGCGACAAAATTGAATATAAAACATTGACTCTGACATGTGGCACGTTGTTGAGTTGACATGTGAACATTTTTTCAAAAAAAAGTTATAAAAAATAAAATAAAAAACTAAAAAAAATCACGTGCCATTGTTCATTACTGCTAATTATTTAAATGACGTTAGCAAACAAATGATTAATTTAACAAAATTAACGAAAATTAGAACGTGATTGACAAAAAAACAATATTAAAACTAAAATAACAAAATTGAGCGAAAATAGAGACCAAATATATAATTTTACGTAAAATATATATTTTAAATTTAATAATAAATTATAAAAATATACTTAAGATAAAAGATAGAACTTTTATAAGACTTTATTATTAAAACAAAACTTATACTTATAGTTGAGAAATTATTAAACCTTGTAAAAGAAATACTCTCTATAAAATTGGTTGTAGTTACTTTTAATTGCAAACAATTTTAACATCAAACCGCTTGTTGAAAGACCTAGAGCAAGTGTATAGCAAAAGCTTTGCATTTATGTGTATATAGAAATATAAACATAGAATCATTTTTATAATAGTACGTTAAAAATTTAAATTTGAAGGCAAAATGTAGAGATTCTTATTTTGGATGTACAAAGACATGACTTGAAAATATAGGTGTTATAAATTGTTATATTGTTTTGTCATTGATAAAATGTGTTTTTAGGATGATATAGTTCAAGGGGTGGATCATGACTCTAGCAATATTCAAATGGTGTGTTATTGCTATATATATTGCTAAATGTTGTTTAAGTGATATAACATATTGTTCAAGTTATGACTTGAGACTTGAAAAAGAAAAAGAAGGTGATGATATTATCATTTTTTTTATGGAGTGAACTAAGTGATAAAAGATAACTTAAACATTAAGGTGACATCATTTAAATATGTGAGACTATATAATACATACTAATTAATCATCAAATGATAATTGTTGAGAATAATTAAGTGTGAGTTAAAGTTTCACATTGAGTAGAAATAACAAAGTTAAACACAGTATAAGAAGATAAACAAATAAACTCATTGTCTCAAAATTTTTGATTAAAAGTGACGTCAATTTTTTATGTATGGGTTGGACCGATTGTCACATATCAAATAAAAATATAAACCCATTAGTGGTATATGGTATATGAGTCGTTGGTTTGTCACAATAACCCCTCAGACCACTATAACAACAACAACAACAACAACATCATAACCAAAACAAAATAGTCATAACTTTGACCTATATAACAACAACCCAACCAATAACCATAACAACATGGTATAAATAAAAGTCAAACCATTAACTTAAGGGACAAATATCATATGAAAGGAACTCACCTTTGAGGAGAAGTATCAAAGTGAGTCAAAGTTTCACATTGGATAAAAATAACAAAATTAAACACCATATGAGAAGAAAGACTCATAAACTCATTGTCTTAAAATTTTTTGTAGAAAGTGGTGTCAATTTTTATGTTGTTATCTCTTCCTAATAATCCTCTCAAATGAAAATATAAACTCAAAATTCAAAATGTAGTTGTATATGGATGTTTATTAGAGGTACATGCATAAAAGTTACATATTAGACAAAACAATAATTATTATCTTTAGTGTTATCACAATTGTTAATGTTCAAGATTGATGTATTGATCATGAATATTAGTAAAGTTAATATCTATTATTTTGAAACTGTTATGAATTAATGATTGTCCATTGATTTACTCATATGATTAATTACTCTTGATGGTAAATATTTGTATTAACTAAGTTGATTTGTTTCCTTTATGAATTACATATTGTATCTATAAATAGGACTCTTCCTATCAATAATAATACACATATGAGTTACTCCCTATTCTCTCGTTCTCTATTCTCTATTGTTTCTTCTCTTCTTTATTATTATCTATTATTCTCTCTGTTATTCGCTTTATTTCATAACACGTTATCAGCACGATGCTCCAATCAATTGAGGACTAGTGGAAGCTTTTTCTCTATAACGACAGTGTTATGCGTCTCTCAATCCAGGCTCTTTCTAATCCTTTCTCAAATTATAATTTTACCTTATATTCTTCCTCTTGTGATAAGAATTATTTAACTTTATCAATTTTCATCTTCGTCTTATTATTTTTATTTTTATTATGACGGTGATTATTATTATTATTAATATTATTATGTTATATGCTAGTTATAAACACGCGAAAAGTTGCAAAATTTGGATTTGTGACTCTTGATATTACAAGGAAGAATTCCTTATATTGGAATTTTAAATGTTGGAATACATTTATATGCAATTGATATTGGGATACCATTGAATAAAGAAATAAAGCATCTAAGATATTAATTTGCTCATGCGACAAAAATATTGTGAAAAGAGATTTCACAAATATTATGAATTTATTTCATGCCTATATATGGCTGGCTGGACAAAGCAATAAAGCTTTTGATGAAAAATCATGAGATCCGCCTAATCTGCTCCATTCCCAGAAGTGAATGCAGCAATAAATATTATGAATTTATTTCATGCCTTTATATGGCTGAACAAAGCAATGAACTTTTGACCTCAAGAAAATCATGAAACATGTCCAAATTGGTTCTGCTCCATTCCCAGAAGTGAATGCAGCAACATTTGATTTATATTTTTATAATCGTGATCATGATCATGATTTTGGACATGGTTATAAAGAAAATTTCAAAGACACATTTTGTCACCAGAAGTGGCACAATAATGTGAAAAAAAGGAAAAGGAAAATGTGAAAATATTGACAAAAAGATGAAAGTATATATTATCATTACTGTGGTAAAGGCCATTTGAGTTGTACTTATTGTACACCAAAGCATCTTACAAATAATGAGAAGAACATAGAAACACATTTTGCTTATGAAGATGGTGATTCTGATTATGGCCATATGGATGCTAATCATGTTGATATTGTTATTTTCTTTGCTAAAGCAAATGAAAGCATTGATCACCTAATTGATTATGAGAGTGTTGAAAAAAAAAATCTCATATTGATATTTACGTTTATATGAAAAACGAATGTTTTGCACTAGTA
>Ga0214544_1001976_pt1 | contig 43219 bp, 18 predicted proteins | sample CNSS3metaG_FD_160074 | JGI IMG/M metagenome (GOLD analysis project Ga0214544, IMG submission 160074) | Root nodule microbial communities from cowpea collected in UCLA plant growth center, Los Angeles, California, USA - CNSS3 | ecosystem: Host-associated > Plants > Roots > Nodule | place: USA...
TAACTAAAAGAACAATCAAGTCGGGACTTTTTCATCATAAATAAAAACATGTTGGATCAAAAAGATTAAAATCTCTTCCGGTTAAATAAATATTTAAAAATAAATAAGAAAAATAGCTTAATATAAAATATTCATTCTTTAAAATGAAATTATACAAGAAAAATAACATTATTTGTTTTAAAAAGGATAAAATAAGTATTTTGAAAAATTAATGCATATTTATTAGTAATAATCACATTAGAATACATTTTATAAAATGTCATAATCTCCGTTATCTTTATACACATTTGAAATTATTTGAAATTAGTGATGACAAATAAATACTTTTGTGGGTATTAGCCGATAACTCGTTATTTGATGGAGAATTTCCGCATTAACGGGATATGAGTATAGAGAATACCCGACTTTTTCAATTGGATTTGAGGTTGCACGAGAATGCCCCGCCCACCGTCCAGTGGCGGAACTTGGACAAAAAATTCAGGGGTACCAAATTCAAATTTGTATATATAAATTAATATTTTTAATTAAAATAACTCTTCATTCTCTCCATTCAAACAATTACACATGATTTTTTCTTAAAAAAATAAATATCATTCACTATCATAACATAAAATAACCATAAAATAAACACAAAATTTCTACATTTCTACATTTAGGATTGTATTTCTTTGGAGAAAATATAATTATGGTTTATATCAATTTCATAAAAGAATTCTTAAAATCGTAATCAAGATTTATACTAATTTGGAAAAAACTTAATTTGGGAGAGATGTGAGAATGTGTTATTCAATTTCTCTCTAAGAGATAATGTGGGAGAATGCAATTTTTAATATCTTTGTTCTTTAATATCCCTTTCTCAATTTATCTCTTTATCTTTTTTTTTTCTCTTACACTTTCTTGATGGTTTACCTTATAACTAAAAATAGAACATTAACTTCTTACATTAACAAAGTATTTATCAAGTTAGTTTTTATTTTATCTTTATTTTATTTTTTATTATAATTTTTCATAATATAAACTTAATTTAAATAAAATAATAAATATATATATATATATATATATATATATATATATATATATATATATATATATATATAACAATTAAAATAAAAAACTTTGGGGGAGCCATGGCTCCCCTTAGTCATAACCAAGGTCCGCCCTTGCCCCCGTCCCTATACCCATCATATTACTCATTCTCACCATATTCCCTTCCTAAATTATTAAAATACTCATAATCTATTATGTAATATTATATATATATATATATATATATATATATATATATATATATATATATATATTAATTTTTGTTTTATTTGAACTTTTGTTTCACTAAAACAGTTCTCGTTATCTCTTAACCATCGAGTAAGTTGATATTTGAAAAGTGTTTTCTTAGATATCTAAGGTATCTTTCATTTAATCATATCCTTAATTATACATTTGTTTTCTTCTGTCCGATATTTCATTCAATGGTCTCTCGAATTGTTTTTAAAACATACATTTGATAATTGTTTTAAATATTTTTATATGTTCTCTATTTTTATCATGTAAAATACTATTTATATATTTTTTATCTATTTTTTTCTAATTCATTATCTTAGATATAATTTTATATTATAATTGTATAAATAATTTTTATTTATTATAATATAATAATTAATGTATTTGTCATAAATTTTTTTATTATTATTCAAGAGTGAAGTTTAAATTTAAAGTATTTTAATAATAAATATTTTTTTATCGTAATTTTTTTTATTTTTTAAAAATTAATTAATTAATATTAAAACGATAAAAAACCATATAAAGGTACGATTATATATCCATAATCCATTAAAAATAAAAATAAGATAAAAATTGATACCGTTAAATTTAAATATGAAAATAAAGATGAAGTTTTTCTCTTAAAATAACATAGAATAGCGAAACCGTTTGCGGCATCCGTAATTCGAATCTCAAACCTAAATATTTCTCTATCATTTTTTCATTTAATTTTTCTCGTCACATCTCAGTTCCAAAATAGTAAATCATGACAGGTGTAATACAAACTTTACAACAACACTTCTTTATTTTTAATCGAATTAAGAATAAATAAATCTACCATATTTCTTACCTATTTTTTCTTCAACCAATACGTACTCAAATTTCCCAATTATTTTTAGTTTCTCAATTTATTTACTTAGATGTCATTTGCACCTCCATCTACAATTAATATTATTTTTTTTAATTATAATTAATAATAATACTATAATAATAGTAGTAGGTTAATAATAATGATGATGGTGAATTAATAACAATAACAACAATAAAAAATTATATTTATCTCTGTTCTATTTCTTCATTTATTTATTTTTCTTCAATAATTTTTTTCTTTCTCCAAAATTTACCGTTAGAGATAACAACTTTACCAAGGTATCCGCTAAAAATATCTACAAACTGCAAGGTAAATAGATAATATCTCATTGGTTAAAGTTTGTATATTCACTCTCAAATTTTAATGAAAAGTCCAGGTGTAAGATAAATAATTATGACTAATGTTCTATATGTTTGGGAATATCAATAATGTGTTTTTGGTTTAAAGATTCTAATAAAGAATATTTTGTAAAAAATAGTTATAAAAAAAATCTATTAATTAAAACTTAAAAAAAATAAAAAAATATTTTCTTACAAAATTTCACAACAAATTTACAAGAATTTTTTTTTATTAAATATAAAAAATTATAGTAGATCTTCATTTTAGAAAATGTATCTGGTTTAACTTTTATAAAAATAAATACAAATTTCAAAATATAGCAATGTGAAATTATATACTCGTGTTTTACCACTCTGATCCTTACAATTATATAAGTAAATATTAGCTGTACGATTAATGGTATGATCTTATTGTATTTTTATTAGACATTTAAAAATGTTTAATATCATTTATTAATTACTTTTCAACTTTCATTAATTATTTTCCATTCATATTTTTCTTTAATTTTCACATTTCCACTATCCATTAATGTTTTAAAATTTTACATTGATTTAAATGGTAAATGTCACCTTTTTATGGTTAACCTATTTTAATTTTTTTTTCATAGGTGTCATCTCTCTCCTTTTTATTCTCTGAAAATTGCGACTTCACGGACTCTGTTAAGTTCTCTTTGGCCACTTCCATTGCCCTAACAAAATTGGAAGGAACTTGTTAAATAGTTGAAGATTTGCAGTGTAACGTCACATTTCTTAATCTGTTTTTGGTTCGTGATTTGTGCTACTTACGACAACAATCTCAATGGCTTAAGGTATGATTCTGATCCTAACCATTTTTAGATTTCTTAATTTATTAACTAGTTATCCCTTGATGTTAATCTTGATCTTGATCTTAATAATAACGACACATTCTTTACTCAGATGTTTCCCTTCACCTTTCCCTTTCACCAAAAGCTAAAATCGAGAAAGATAATGAAATAATTCAAGTTTCGATTTTTAAGAAATTGATTTCAAGAGGGTTGTGAAAAATGTTTTAAAGTCATGTTTCTAAGGTTCTTCGATCTATTAAGGTACCCATAAACAAAAAAAGAGGAAAACAATCGAAGAAAGAAAAAACACTTGATTTTTGTCGCATCTTTGGAGCTTTTTGTCGATTATACATAATATCTTTGGTTTTTAACCTTTTCAACACATTCTTATGAAAAACATTTCTCAACAATTAAGAGAGGTAAGTATAATACTTTACATGGAGTTTCACTAATATTTTTACAATTAATCACCATACATATGAGATATTGTCCGGATCATTTTCAATAGAGGACTTAAGCGACTGATGATTTATGTATAGAACCTCATAATGATTTGTGTATAGAACCTCGTTATCGGTTTTACGATGGGTGCCACTGTTATAATCCTAGGACATCGACATAGTTAGGGTCAATCACCATGCATCTGAGGTATCAAAGGAATTGTCAAAGGAGTTGTGTGTTTCTTTTAGAGCGTAGAACTTTGTCACTCTTTTGTCCTTTAAAAACCTTTTAGAGGGTGAAAGGAAAAAAAGATATTTAAACCGTTTTAAATCTCAATTTCAATGTGAGACTATTAAGTGCGGTATGAACAAATAATTTTTTTTAAATCTTAAAAACTGAGAGGTATGAATTAAAATAAAAAAAAACAATAAAAAAAAATGTAATTTATTATTAACATAATGAGACATATACATTAAGTTGGGGTGTGTCAACATTTAATACAACAACAATTCTAGAAACATCTTAATTGTGGATACATGTTGCACATGGTATAAATATTAGGTTATGTTTTTGCATAGATGGAAGTTTTTTCTTATTGGTGTAACAAAAGTCAGTCCACTTTTAATTTGCTACAAAATTATTCTATTATGTTTGCATTTGTCTTCTTGACTTTCAATTCTTTGAAAAGCAAAATTATGATGCACAATATTCCATCGTTTTGAATGATAAAATGTTTGAAAACTACAATTAACTACGACATAAGTAAGTTAAATTAGTCAAACTTCTATTATTCGAAAATTTATGAAGAAAATTTGTTAGTAAGTTATGCAAGCAAAACACCCAAGTCAGTGATATCGATTATAGTTGTGAATATGTAAATATAGATTTCTAACACATAAAACGATTTTTTTTGTTCATCCAACTCATTACACATTATATTATATATATATATATATATATATATATATATATATATATATATATATATATATTATCACACCTACCTCAAAACAAAATCATATTCAAACAAAATAAACATATATAATACACAAAAAATGTCCATTTACATTTTAGACCATCTTCCAAAGTCTCGTGATTGTGTGATGTTAAGTCATTTGGATTCTAACTAGAATGTGAGTGACCAAAGTTGTACAATATTAATACTTGTAGATTAAAAATGCATATAAAGTAAATAAATAGAAAGCATTATTTTTAGTATATTTTTTTTGACACATTCTTTCGTATTGATTTAATTTTTTTTTTGAAACTATATATAATGTGGGTTTTAGTTTTGTAGCTTTTAATACATTTAACTAATAAAATAAAAGCGTGTTAAAAGGAATATTAGAGGTGTGTAATTAACATTTCTAAAACTACTAAATATAAAAAGTCCAATGACATATTGGTGTGATTAGCAGCATATCTGAAAATACGAGTGATTGGTGAAAATAAATTGTTTTCGTTTGAGAAATGAAAACAACGAATCAGAGAATTATACCTTACTTGTATTCTCTGTATTTATTTTTTCCTTTTCCATCAAACATACCCTAATACACTGTTTGGTTGTATATAAATTGAAAGAGGAAAGTGAAAATAATATTAATAGTTAAAAATACCATATAAATAAGGTGGAATTTTATTTATACCATTTCACTCTATTTCTCAATTACTTTTCTTTGAATCCAATCTCTTTTTTTTTTCAATTTGTTCAACCATATACATTTAATTAATTCTATTATCTCTTTTGATTGTTTTTTCTTATTATAAACGGAAGCTTATTACATTTTTAGTAACGGAAATTAAAAATGAAAAAGAAATAATAACTAAGCCGAACTTCACACGCGCCGTGCACGCGCTTCTTCCCTATTCCCGCATAGAAGGCACTAGCCACCCCCACGCTAAAACCGCACTTCATTTGCTGTCGTTTTTGACGTATCAACCCCACACCAAAATAAATAAACAAAAGGGAAAAAGAAAAACTCTCTCTCTCTCTCTCTCTCTCTCTCTGTGTCACTCTCTTTCTCTCTCTCACTCTCTCTCTATTTAGTGTGTTGCTTGGCCTTGTTTATCAACCAAATCTAGAGCAACCCATTTCGTTGTTCTTCCATTTGAAGGAAAATTTTATACGTCCTCCATTCTGTTTTCCCCCATAAGGTTCAATGCTTTTCTGGCTCCTTTCATTTCCCATTTCCCTAATAATAATAGTTTTATTCTTCCCAACCTTTTCTTTTTCCCTATAATAAATCCCTTCCATCACTTCCCACCCCTTTTTCACACTCACTCTGCTGGACTCTTTCAAACCAGGTATCTATCTCTCTGTGTAATGGGTTTCGTCTTTCAATCCTAAAAATGTTTTCTTTCCTTTTCTTTCTCAATGGCTGCTTTGTTGGTTGTTTCCGTTTTTTATGGGTGGTCCTTTGTGTCCGTTGATCTGCACTGTTTGCGCCCTCGGAATTTCATTTCTGTTTGGGATTTTTTGTTTCACTGATTAGTCTCTGAGGTTCAAGGATGTTCGCTGTTTGCTTGATGGGTATTTAATCGTTTGATATCACTTTCCTCACTCACTCCCTTTTTTTGTTTGTTTTGTTTGAATCTCCACCAAATCTCTAATGGGGTGATTTTCTGGTTCTAAATGTTGCTCCTTTGTGCAGAAAAGAGGTTTTCTGGATTTTTTTCTATTGCGTGTTGTTTTTTGCACTATTTGAAATGCTTGTGATAACCAGCAGGTTGGGTGTCTGTTCTCCCAATGGTATAGTGTGTGTGTGAACTTTGTTACTCTTATATGTTTGATAACAGTGTTACCTCTGGGTTGTGCGTGGTTTTCCTTTGTGTCTTCCTTGTATGTTTTACATTGACATAAAATTTATGAGCTCTTCTCGAAGCATGTTGTTTTTGAGTGTGGTTGCGGTGTTATCTATGCGTGTACTTAAATATTATATCGGACGATTCCTGCTTTACTTGGCTATCTGCTATCAGCTCCTTTTGGTTGTTACTAACGTTGTATTTTGGATTTGTTAGCAATGTTAGTTTCAAAGAACCAAACAATTTTTAAGAAATTTCCCGAGGTGGGGTCTGGCTTTGATTGCTATTTCCAAACTTCTTCACCATCTTACCCAGTAGCATGTGGACTGGACCAGCTTTTCTAAAACACCTACAAAAGTAGGACATGTGATGGCTTTTAGTTTCGTTGTGGTCCTTTGACCAGAGGTTCGGAATTAGTGTTTTTCTTATTGTAAGGAGGTGATTTTTTGTTTGAGTCTTCTTATCTTTGGTGAGATTTGATTTGGCACATGCTGTATTTTGTCTAATTCATCCTTTGATCATTTATCATACGCCAGAAAGTATTTTGTGTGTGTTTGATCTTGCTTATGTTCTTCCTTTGGCAGGATTGGGTGTATTTTTTGAAATGTCCTTTCTATTTTGTCATGAGGTGCTTCACCCCCTGTACTAGTTTGATTTTCTATGATCTAGAATTTCCTCATGTGATATAATATCTGGTTTTCTTTCTTGTTTGTTAGGACGATTTAACAGTTAACTGAGTTCTTCTGAACATACTCAGTGACCCTTTACTTTCAACTCTACCATGGCGGGAGACACATCATGGATAAGCCACTTAGATGATGGTGCACGTAGGGAGACTAGGGATTTTGATTCAGTTTTGGAATTTGGCGAGGAAGTTGATACAGAGGAAACTGCTGTTTCTGTGAACACAGTGTTACCTGATGAATTGGTGGAGCGAATCCTAGCCTATCTCCCCGTGGTAAGCATTTTCAGAGCAAGTTCTGTGTGTAAAAGATGGCATGAGATTGTTACTTCTGAAAGGTTTCAATGGAACCCTTCAAATTCATTGCCTCAGAGGCCTTGGTACTTTATGTTCACCTACTCAGATGAGCCAACTGGTTATGCTTACGATCCCATCCCTCGGAAATGGTATGGCATTGAGCTTCCCTTCATCGAAACATCTAGTTGGTTCGTTGTTTCTTCTTATGGTTTAGTTTGCTTCATGGACAATGACAGCAGAAGCAAATTATGCATGTGCAACCCTATCACCAAAAGGTGCAGAAGGCTTGAGGGTCCTCCGGGTCTGAAATTTTCTGATTACAGTGCATTGGCAATGTCAGTGAACAGGAAATCCCACAGTTACACTCTGGCAATTGTGAAATCAAAACAAATCCCTGAAGATTTTGTCCAGTGGGAGATCTCAATTCACATATACCACTCAGAGAAAGAGACCTGGATGACAACTACAACAGAGGTTTTGATGGGTTGGAGGGGTGGTAATGAGAGTGTGATATGCAATGGTGTGTTATACTTTTTAGTCTACTCAGCTGGGGGTGTTCCTTCAGAAAGTAGGCATGCACTGATTGCATATAATGTTTCTAATCTCACTTCTCAAACTACCTTGAGAAGGAGCTTTATTGCTGCACCCTGTTCTCTAACATGTGGCCGTTTGATGAATATGAAGGAAAAGCTTGTAATGGTGGGAGGAATTGGAAAACAAGATCGACCTGACATAATAAAAGGAATTGGCATATGGGTTCTTAATGATAGGAAGTGGGAAGAGATTGTCCGAATGCCCCACAAATACTTCCAAGGCTTTGGGGAGTTTGATGATGTTTTTGCTAGCAGTGGTACTGATGATCAAATATATATCCAAAGTTATGGATCTCCAGCACTCCTCACATTTGATTTGAACCTTAAGCAATGGAGATGGTCACAGAAATGCCCTGTATCAAAGAGGTTCCCTCTACAGCTATTCACTGGTTTTTGCTTTGAGCCTAGGCTTGAAATTGCTCCATAGGTTGTTCTTCAAACAATCAACAGCTGCGCTGCTATTATTAGTATTGACACTTTTGTGTCTGAGTTTTCTTCATTTTACTCCATTGTTCTAGTAAAGCTTAATTTGATTTCTGCTTTTCAACATCTTTATACAAAGTGTACTTTGCTGATAAGGTTGGCTATTCGTGGATACTGGGATATTATATAGCATTTGAAAAATACAAATAGCTACATATTTTTAGTTTCCTTTCTATATCTACTCACATGTTTTGCTACTCTTATTAATCAAAACAAAAGTATTTAATAGTCAAAAGGCTATGCTTTTTTTTCTCTGCATGCTTTGAAAATGGAGTTAATCATGCATTTAAGTATATTTGATTGATTGCCTAGGCTTTCTAAAACTTGGTATAATGACACTTTTATCATGCAAACTTTTCTTTATCACCTTTTTAAACTAGGACAGCATCTAATCCAATGTTGTGGATGGACCAATTTTCTTCTGCCTCGCAGTGGCAGTGTCCTTTAGAATTGTGGAACAACATTCAGGCTGTCCTGCACACTGACTTGTGTTGGATTGAAAATAATGAAGTCATGTGCTCTAATATCTAATTGCTGGGAAACTATTGCATTGTTGGGGAAAGTTGTTCAGTGTTGAAACAGTCCTCATCAGTATCCCCAACATGTCAAGTCTCATCATCTAGGGAACTTAGGAGAAAGGTGAAACAAAATTTCTTATGTAGAAACATATTTCCTTTTTAGGTGTACGGCTCCTCAATGATACTGAATGGACTTTAAAAACCTCTTTTTTATTTTTTCTAGTGTCCTAAGACATGTAATCTCCTTGATTTAGTGATGAGCCAATGAGCAGAACACAACACATGTTGTGGTCAGATAACACAATCTGTGTTGTGCATGTGTGAATGAGTGTGGTGGGTGTGTCGTCCGTACCACACATTATTTTATTCATGCCAACTTGAAAGGGTCTGTGATGGTTGGTGGAGAAGTGAGGTCCACGCCTGCTATGACAAAGGTGGGTTTTCCTTGGTGGAGATGTGACAAATAAAGCTTATATACAATTTTCCTTTTCAAAATGGCCATCACTTCCCTATAACATTTCAATATTCAATTACCCTTTCAAGGGGTCCTTGGAGTTATGATATATATCAGAGTTTTGTTTTTTAAAATAAATTATACATGATATGTAATTAAGTGCTATAAATAATGCTTTTCACAATTAGAGAAGCATAGATATGAGTTATTTAAGATTTGATTGGAATGATCTATAAGAATATCCAATGATCTGGTGTGATAAGTAAAGTAGATATCAGAACAAAATACTAAACAAGTCACATCATGTTCATGTTGAATATAGTTGTTCCATTATCAAGTGTATTCAAAAGGAATTGTTAATGCTTTATAAAATTCACAGGTGATTGTTAACCAACAAATAATTTAGTCCAAATAAGGTGGTTATTGATTCATTGACTGTTCCCCACCATGTTACAAAAATAAATTAGTTTTAATGGTTGTAAAGGGTTTGGCTAATCAACTAATAATTTAGTCTAAGCATCTGTTTAATTTAATAATTTTTTAGTGTATTGAATCGGTGAAATTACATATGTAACTTTACATTACTTTCAACTAATATTTATTCGATTTATTTCATTAATCAAACGTGTAATAAGTATTTTTGTTATATTTTAGTTCACTGCTAATCTTATTTATAAAATTGTGATTGTGAATTTTCACTTATAAGGTATAAAAATAGTGCATTTGGTACTCTAATGGTTTTTATAGGTATGCAAAATTGCAAATCCCTGCCAAAGGTGGGAGACAAGGGTAATTTTCTTCCCAATTGGTTGGTCCAAAGCTTTTATTTCTTTTGGATTTTGCTTTTGTTTTGGTTTTGTTGGGTCTAACCATTTCACTGACTTTGCTTTTAACATGAAAAAAAAAATGACAAAGAAAATGTACTTTTTAAGATTTGATGGTGAAGGGGCGTGATAGAGTGTTTGAATCCTAATTGAAAATTTAAGTTGTATTGAATTTAATTGGTGAATTAAGAAAGTTCACTGTAACTTTCAAAATGAGTTTGAAACAAATTTTATTTGTGATTATTTGGACAAAAAATATCAAAAACATATCAATACACTGTTTAATAAAAACTGAAAGTTACGTTAAATATTCCGACATAAATCAAAAACACTATTTAACACTCAAATATACTCTGAAAAGGAATCAATCCCAATTATCAATAATAAAATAAGAATGAAAATTAAAATACATGAGTGCATGCATGTTCAACTTTTTTTTCTTACCTTAACAAATTTTTTTTTAAATGATAAAATAATTTTTAATTATTAAAAATATTAATAAATCATAAAATAATTTTTATAAAAGGGTAAAACTATAAAAATAAATAATTTTTATAATTTTATTATAATTTATTTTCATTATGTAATTAATTTTTTATTATAAATAATTATTTGAATTAAAAAATATATATTTAGTAAAAGGTAAAAAGTGAAAAATGTTTTCTTTAATAATTTTAAAAATAGTTACTAAAAGTGTAAAATAATAAGAAATTTTGTGCAAAAAAAAATTCCTATACATATTGTTCTCACTTAAAAAAAAATAGAAACAAACTTTTCAAAATCATTAATTAAGTTTTCATATGTATTTGTTATTAAAATAATTCATATTTTCTGTTAATTTTGTTTTTTTTAGAAAATATTTATAAATTTTGTTATGAAAAAAATTTGCAGGAAATTATTTTCAATTTTTTTTAAAATATTTTTTATAAAACACTTTTCACAACAAATTTTATAGGAAATATTTACAAATTTTATAATTTTATAGGAAATAATTATCTACGAAAGAATTGTCTGTCAATTAAGATTTGTAAGACAAATAGTAAGAAAAAGTCTTTTCTTGTAAATTTTTTAACAAATTTAAAATAAAAAATCTTATGTAATATTTTATGTAATATAAAATATGTTATCAAATTTTATAACAAAAGTCCTATGATTTCAGAAAAAAAAAAAAGGTAATAGAAAGAGTATATAACACTAACATGTTGTTTGTTGAGCATAACATATTATATTTATATTTTTTTATAAATGTCCTGAATTGAAATTCATAACTGAAAAGTGATTTAAGAGAAAAACACTTTGTCAAATGATTGTTAAACTTTTTGACAAAAAAAAAAAGCCAATCATAAATAAATGTAATATTTTTCTCATCAATATCATAATGATTAAAAAGGTGTGCATAACATAAAAACAATTCCTAAAGGGTTTTCCTAATAAATGTTTGAATAAAAATGACAAACTAAAATTTTCTTGTCCTAACATTTGCAGATGAACCATTCCCACAACTTAGTATTAGAGTTTTTTTCATAAATATATGTATTTAAAATTAATCAAAAGATATTGAAATACGAAGGAAAAAAAACATGAAATAATATATTTCACTTGTTATTTATTAATTAGTAAAACAAGAAATATATACAATAAAAGAAAAGAAATCGAAAAAAAAAGTTGGATTAGTATTTGAGATTATTTTATCATTTGACACATTATCATTTTAATATTAGTTAAAAAAATATGTTTGATACATAAAAAATTAACATAATTAAATTAAGACAATTATATTCATTTAAAATTAGAATAAAATACATCAAAATTTTAAATATTATGAATTTTAATTTTGCGTTCAAATTTAATGAGTAAAAATATATTTAATCTTAAAAAAAATTATAATTTTTTAATACATAAAATTTATATTTTAAAATATAACATATACCATAAATTATTGAATTTGACTAATATTCATTTTCCTGCAAATCTTCTCTTATAACAAAGAAAATTCACTTTTTCAAAACATGGAAAACAAGCCATATATAAAACTGAACAGAGAACATAGAGAAAAGAAAAAAAAAATTTAACTGCCGGCTAACTTTTAAAAACCAGCAAATAACATGAAAGGTGTACCAAAGTTAATATTACAGTTTTAGAAAATTACATTAAAAAAAGTAGTAATTTCATTACACTAAACTTGTTTTTCTTAATTTTATACCTCTAACCTTGTTTTTTTTTTAACATTTTGAATTCATGTTTTTATTAGCTAAAAGCAAAGTTTGAAATATAAATAATTGCAAGTCAATAATTGCAAGTCAATATAAATATAAATAATTAAAGTATACTTTTGATTCCTTATTCTATTGCTTACATTTGCTTTGAAGTTTTTTTTTTTTTTAAGAAAAGCATTTTTTATATTTTTTATTTAAGTCTACGTTGTTCTGATTTTTTTTTAAAACTAGTATTATTTATATTAGTTGTTTGATATACATCACTTTATATGGAACGATTAAAAAATATCTGAAATTAACAATTTTCTATCAGCTAGAAGAAAAAATATATATAATTACATTAAATCATTAATAGATTAATGTAATCCAATATGTTTATCTGACATCAATTATCATAGGAAGTAGTGTAATATATATCATTTTTTGTGTGATGTTAAAAATGTTAATTTTAAGTCTAACAACTTTTGGGTTTTAAAGTGAATTTTATATCCATATATATATATATATATATATGTATATATATATATTATAAACCGAGTGTATAATTAATCAATGAAGGATTTTAAACACATTCCCACATTAAGATATATACATCTTGAATATAAGACTGGACTTTAGTGAATGGTCTAATAACGAATCAATTACGGACAAATGAAATAATAAGTTTAACAAACAAGAACTATTCCAATAGTGGATGATACAATAGGTCCAAAAAACAACATTTTTTAATAGGATACTCTATCTCACTCTCTTGATACCTTATTAAGAAGTGAAATTTTAAGTCAAACTCAATCTTACAAAATTGACTTGTAAAGTAAAATTTGTATATCTTTATATATTATAAATTAGTTTTATCATTAGTTAACGTGAGATTTTTAATATATAACTAATATATTTTTGAAAATTTAAGTCTTATTTTTTCAAAAGTGAATACCAACCGAGAATTTCATATGATATTATATTTATTAATTTAGTATGATTTTATTTTATAACATGTTGAAAAATCTCACCAACCAACATGGATATGAATGTTTTATTAATTTTGTTTCCTAACTTTGAACTTCTCAGCAATGGTAACCTTACATTTTATATCCATAAAAGGTTAAAATACTATATGAAAAAAGAAACATTTAGAATATAGAATAAATAATAGAATAATGATTGATTAATTATATGGTACATCTCCATTTGTGATTCTTGTTTTGCTTTCACTTTAGAGTTGAAATCTAAATAGTTGAGTAGCATGGATAAGGGACAACACTTTCCACAAAGGGTTGATAGATTGGTCAAATCATATGATAGAAGAGTAATGTGCATTCTCTTTTTCTTCAGCCATAACGAAATTTGACACAAAAAGTTGCACATGTTCTCTGTCCACTCTCAACTACCAACAAACAAACATTTATCTACAAACCTTAAACCCTAAAAATGTAAAAGGTGACCAACAAAAATGATGAGTTAAGACTTTTGGTTAATTATTTTTAGTGTTGTTGTCTGTCAAATATTAAAATTTTAATATATTTTTAAAATCAAAATTATATTTATTAGTATATTTTAAAGAAAGTATAAAAAATAGTAAGGAATTTAAATTCGAAAATGAATATTCTTTTATAATTATACTTTTCTCGTATAAAAGACTCATGTCCTTCAACTTTAGGAAACTACTCCTTGTTGAACTTTCTATTCAGTTTCTCTTTGGTCTTTTCCATCATTTTTCCCCTTGAATTGAGAGAACTTCATGATGAGTTTATTAATAGAAACCTAAAACTCCTTTTTCTTTACCCTTTTGGACTAACAATCTTGAATCATTGATACTAAAGTATGAGTGATTTCATAAATGTGCTTTTCTTTAAAGTAGATGATTCACGTTTGGATCCACAATAAGTGATTTGCATGACACGTTTTGTTGTTTTAGAATAATATTTGGTATAAAAATGTTTAAAATTTAATGCATTGCAACTGTAAAGTGGTAGTTGGATATGGTGTCCTTTTCTGTGTGGTACATGACTTGTTCTATTTTTTTAAAAAATGCTTATTTGATAGAAAAATGTCTGAAAACAATTGCATTTGCATCTTTAAAGTGTTTATTATAGTATAATTAAAAAGGTTTGACTTTTCATTCAATGATAATTGTCATACTTCTTTCTGACCTAGCCCTTGATATCTTTAATATTTTCAATTTGGCATATACCCAAACATTTAATTATAATATATTGATAATGTCAATTTTTTATGCTATCATCTAATTATATATGTATATTAAGTATGATAGTTTGTGAAATTTCTATATAAATATAAAAAATATACACAAAAATATTTTAAAATATAAAATATATATATATATATATATATATATATATATATATATATATATATATATAAAGAAAACTTTACAGAAGTGAATGAAAATTATACTCTATGTTTTAATTTGGTTTGTTTTAGGTGGCAAATTAAATTCGTCTGTTTCTAAGATGAAGCACATGTGGTCCCTTTGTTAAATATATCATATGCTCCATGATATGTGGATAAAAAATAAAAAAGAATTTTAGGACTGCATATAGAAAGAGGTCAATGAAGAATTTTTTTTTTTTACTTAAAAAAAAATCTACAATGAAAAAATATTCCAAACTAAAATTGTACGTAGTTTAAATTAAAAAGAAAAATATAAACAAAATTTTAACAATTTAATAATACATAGTTGTATAATTGTATAATATAGCATACATTATTTTTATTGGCCCATGTTTTCATCGAAATCCAAGCCGACTACTACAAAGCCCAAAAAAGCCCATTTTATAATTTTGAATCGTGCTTGTATATCGTGCGGGTTGTAAGAAAATTGTATCTAGTTCTGTGCAATCTAATTATAATGAATTTTTATTTTATTTCTTTCTCAATCTTCTATCTCTGTTTGCTTTTTATGGCTTATGAAAATTTTCCTAGATAAGCTTTAATTACACTCTATGTGGAAATAACTGAGAAGAAAAGAAAAAAAATATATAAAAATAGAAGATGGAATGTGTAATGGTTTAATAGAAGATAAAGGAGGAGAAAGAGAGTGAGAAGACTTAATTCAGTTGAATGAGGAATTTCTTTCAATTATAATTATTTCATTAACCTTAGTGGAATTTAATATCACTTAAATGTTAAAGGTCAAATTACTCTTATGGTCTAAAAATATTGATTAAAATATAATCAATGATCATTGATTTCATCATACTTATATTAAAAACTGAAATAATTAATTTCACTTATTAAAATAATATAAATTAATATAATTTTTTAATAAAAATAAAAATATTCTTTTTATCTTGTAGGTCTACAACCGTTTTCTAAATACAAAACTAACATTTTAGAAATTATAAGAGAGGTCTCAAATTCATATTTTAATTTTCTTTTTAAAATTTGAGATGTTTAATACTTTATTACTTATAATTAATATAGTGAGTTGTTTACTTTTTTTATTTTTCATTTATTAATTACTATGTTAATTTATGTTTTTTCTTAATTGTTTAATTATATTTTAATTTTTAATAATATTAAGATGTAAAATGAAAGAGAAATATTTTAAAAAATAAGAACTGGTACTACAACAACGTTAAAATTGTTTTATTATTTAATTATTTTCTATTTTTTATGCGCATCAAATAAATGATCAAATAGAGTTATATAGCACTTATTAACAATAAAGTCAAAATCAATATTTAAATCTAAATCATAAAATGATTCCACCATTTTACATTATATTTATGAGTCAGATCCCACACACTATCGTAATACAATAGAAGGGTAAGTTCGTCGAACAACAAACTCATGTAAATCATTGTTCATTTTTTTTTTAAATTTTATAATGCACTATTTGTTCATATTCTTTAGTCAACAAATTCAACTTAAATTAAATCTAAACCTAACTAAAGGTTTATGTAATTAAAAATTTACATTCTTATATGCGTTATATGTGTTGTTAGTCACACAATCACCTTTCATCTAACCAAGTTAAATTAAATATTAATATAATTAAAATTATTTTTTAATTATAAATTAATACATCTAAAATCTAGCTTCAACACACCACAAAACACTGTTTAATTAATGTATAATACAAATATAATTTTTAATTTTAGGGTCACAATTTTTTATAAATAGAAAGCATAATAATAACGTTAGAATTTATTAATTATAACATTAATATTAATTATTATTGTATAAAAACACGTAATAACGTTGTTATTTATTATTTATTAAATAAAGAAATTTATATTAATGTTATTTATAAACATTAAACATATTTTTTCTTTTGATATAAGTTTTTCATTAAATTTTTTGAGAATAATGAATAAAGTTTATTAAATTTTAATATATGCATTATTATCATTTATTTTTCCTTTGTTATTTTATTTTAATTATTTTTGTATTCTCGTATTTTAATATATTAATTATTTTCATACATGTTATTTAAAATCTTAAAAGATAAAATATGATTAATTTATACAATAAAAATCCAATAATTATTTTATTGGTAAAGCATTTGCTTACTTTACTAACACTTAAGGACTAAAAATTCTTTCATATATTCTTTTGTTTTTTCTCAATAACATGAAAATATTCAGAGACTAAAAAGGTACATGGTACTCTTTTAGTTTTTCTTTAAATTGGTAAAGAGATTAATTTTATTTCAATATATATGTTTATATATATATATATATATATATATATATATATATTTTATGTTTTTATAAATGTATTATGATCTCACAATTTAAGGTTAAATAAATCTTTTATGATTTTAACCTAAATTTTGATTTTAACTATCTTGCTTTATGATATTTTTTTTTCTTTAAATAAAGTAAAACTACATTAATGATTATTGAGGTTAAAATTCATTTAATGTCACAATTAATTATGAATAAAGTAATATAATTGATTAAATTAAAATAATGCTATATGACATCTTTATGTGATTTTTAATACTTAATGTGAATTTTAACCTCTTAAAATTTTAAATAAATGATATTATTCCCCACTTTTAAAGTTTTTTTGTTCTAATTTTAAATCATCCGTAATCTTTAACAAAAAATATTTAATAAAAATGTGAATTTTAATCAAAATAATAGTATAACATTTATATAAAATTAAATTTTGTTTCAATTTGAAGAGGAACCAAATTGTTCAATTTCAAAAGAATATGAGACTGGATTGAAAAAAATAACGAATATCAGGTTCAAATTGTGAACTTTAATGAAACTAGTAGTATAATATTTATATAAAAATTAAAATATTTATCTCAATTTGGAGAGGAATAAAATTGTTCCTTTTTTAAAAGAAAATTGGAACTGAATTGAAAAAAAAAATATAATGAATATCAAAACCAAATTGAATATAAAAAACTTATCCTGACAGGTGGCACAAAATTGCCTTGATACGTAAACATTTTTTTTAAAATAAATTATAAAGAAAAAAGTCCAAAAAAGTCATAAAATGACACGTGACTCGATATTATCTTGACACATGAACTCTTTTTAAATAAAATAACACAATAAAAAAATAAAAATAAAAAACACAAAAATAATGTGTAACCGTCATTGTTCATCTGCGGTTAATGATTTAAACAGTGTTAGCTAAAAAAATTAAATTAAAGAAAAATTGACGATATTAGAACCGAACCGAAAAAAATAATTATTAAAATGAAATTAGAAAAACTGAATGAAAATTATAATTAAATTGATGATAAGTCTAATATTTATAATACATATTTAATATAAGAAAAGAAATAGGTAAATGTTGTCCGTACAATCTACAAAATACACTAAAAGAAATTGTTTTTAGGTATTAAATTATTGGCTAGGTTCACACAATTAGTCACGAAGTAAAGACTAAATTAAAATCTAAATTCAAAATAGAATTCATAGAATCATGGATTAAATATATTTTTGTCCTTTAACTTTTAGAGAATTTTGGAATTAGTTCATTTCGAAACTTTAGACCAATTTAGTATTTCATCTCTCGAAACACGTGGATTTAGTTCTTTTAATCAAATTTTATTAAGTTTATTTGACATTTCAAGCACGTTTCATAATAGTATTTGACTTAACATTAAAACAAAGATGTGTCAAACAATATAAACAACTCAAATATAATCCTGAAACGTGTACGAAACATCAAATCAACCTAACAAAATTTGATTAAAAAGACTAAATCCATGTATTTCGAAAGATGAAGGACTAAATTGGTCTAAAATTTTAAAATAGACTAATTCCAAAATTCACTAAAAGTTAAGGAACCAAAACATATTTAATCCTAGAATCAATCATAAACCTGTTATAGTATTTCTCATTTTCTAAAATAGTTTCTACTAATAATTTAATATATATATTTTTTCTCTAAATCGATTTTTGATCAATGAGATTTTGCAGTGTTATATAAAAAAAAAGCTCTTTTACATAATAAATTTTAGGAGGAAAAAAATAAAAAGAATTCACCCCTTCACTATTTTCGTCCAATCAAAAGCAATATAAACAAAAGCAATGTAAAGTAAGTTGATGTGAAGTAAAAATAAAAGAATACATCTATATTTAAGGTGTATTCTAATCTTAAAAAAAATAGATTATTTTACTTTTTGTAATAAACATAGAGGCTCCGGTGCATATATTTAAAATAAAAAACATTTCTTTTTAGAGAAGTATGACACCGCTAAAATAGAACTAATTTATTATATATAAATGAGTGTAAAATTTATTTTAAGGTTTTATATAATTAAATTAAATTTAAAATCAACTTTTTAACATTATATAAAAGTTATAAGTTAAAGTTAATTGTAGTAAAATTTGTTGTTTACTAGGTTTATTATTTCACTCGCTATCGGACCAATTTACCTCATGTTACAAGTAGGTTTTACAAAGATGAGTTAAACTTAAAATATTCTTCTTAACACCTTCCATGCAACATGATTGGAGATTGGTTCACCAAATAAGAATTTGTGCTACTTTGGCTTACAAGTTAGTTTTATTGGGTTGAATTAAGTTTTAAATTCACATCTTAACACGATATAAGAGTTATGAGTTAAAGTTTATTGTAACAAAATTTGTTAATTTGTTATTTATTAGGCCTATCGTTTCACTCGGTATTGGGCCACTAAATCTCACCTTACAAATAGTTTTTATAGGATTGAGTTAGACTTAAAATCCAAGTCATAACACCTTCCATGCAACATGATTGAGGATTGCTTCACCAAATAAGAACGTGTGCTACTTTGGGAGAAAGTTACAACAAATTGGTCCTTACTTGAGTGTAACGTTTGCTCATATGCGGACATGTGATGTGCTTGAAAGTGGTTTCTGGGGACATTGGTTACATCTTACTTTATGCATGGACCCTTATGGCATTATTTTGGAGTGATTGCTGCATTTTATCTGATTTTATGATATGCCAATAACAGAATCTTGTGAACCTTCATAGCTTCAATAGGTCTCTCTTTTCGGAAACCACAGTAAAATTTTGAAAAGTTAGAGGTTGCTTTCAGTCCCTCTTGCATGCTTCTCTACACTCTTTTGCCTTAAATTTTTTGTTGGTTCTATTCTCCAAACACTACACATGTTACTTCTTGTCCAAACCAATTGCTGTCTGTGACATCTGTATATGGAACATCATAGAGCTAAAGTGAAAAATATGGTTGTGTTGAGTAGCTTTGCTGTTCTTGTCGGGGATCTTTAATTACATCTTGCAGATGTTTTCTATGATGTGAACGTTTAGAAGTTTGATTTGTTTTAGTGTTCGGCTTGTGAAATCGAAAGCTTAATGGTGAATGGCATGGCATTGATAATGACTGAATATGTTTCAGAATTGGAACCAATGGAATGTGTTTTATTTTCTAGCTAGATGTTTCTTTTGTAGATATGCTCCTTTCATGCACTTTGGATTCTTAGACATTATAAAAGACAGGTCAATCTATGGTCAATTAATGTAACAGTATGTGCTCATTTTAACTTTTTTTCTCAGATGTTGCTTTTGCTTTTGACCTTACATTATGTTTCGATCTTCAATCATCATGATGCATGTGAAAAGTATCCAGCTATAACCATCTATGTCTTTCATTACATGGTTTATGGTAAATGGAATAATGAAATCATGTGCCTTCTAATCTATATGAAATGGTGGTTCATAAGTGAGTTTTTAAATAGGTTAACTTAGTTTGCTCTTAGTGTGGTACTTTTCTTGTAATTAAATACTCTGTGTTAAGAATCCAAACGTGAATTTAAGTCCTACATCGATTAGAAACGAGAAAGTACAACGTTATATAAGAATGAAGACAAATAAATCTATCATTTTAAAGTTGAATTAAGAATCGTGTCAATACCTTATATAATTGGACTCAGATCTCATTGGTATTGTATGTTCTCACTGTATCTCATTCTCTTGGACCTAACACTTTGCTATATCGAAAGAAAGAAGAAAAGCACATTAAGTAAGAGTGCGATAATGTTGGTGAGTTCCTGATAAAGCTTGGCAGTGTGGAGAGTAAGGGGAACATTGAAAAATGGCAAGTGCATTACAAAACCAGAGAACATTACCTGTGAATGTTGGAGATATAAAAAGCGATGTTGTTAATGTGAATGTTGGAGAACGAAAAGCAGTTAAAATAATAGTGTTGTGGTCCCACGATGAAATTAAGTGTTGGGAGTTAGTAATAAATGCAAGTATCCAATTAGATGCATAGACATACATAGGTGTGGTGGCAATACTACTGTTCAATTAACTCTCTTGGATGGTAACCTTGGATTGTCATTGATGTTGATTGAATGACAGAAAAATAGGGTAAGTTTGCGTAAGGTCTACCTACAAGGACACACAACCCTTTTATGAATTGTCAATTTTTTATACACGCTTTGTATCTATGATACACAATACTTCAATTTAGATCATTTGTTCGATGTGTTTGATATGTATATCTATTTAATATTTTAAGAAATTTTAAAAATATTTATTAAAGAAATATCTATTTTATATAATAATAATATTTTTATAATAATAATAATTTATAATTTCTTATATTAATAATATATATAATTTAAATTTAAATTTATACAATAATAATCTTATATTTATTATGTTATTCAAAATTTTATATATATATATATATATATATATATATATATATATATATCGTATTATATATCATATATGAGCTTCATAAGTTTTTGTATAACACAATTAAATAAGATTATCATAAATTAATTTTATCTTTGTTTTAGATTTTTATTGTGCAACGTGAATCCTATTCAAGAAGATGGATTTGCGAGTTGAAGTTATGCTTGAATTAATTAATATAAATGGTGGAAATGCAAGGAAAAATAGAAAGCGATATTTCTCAATTTTGAAGAGAAAGGTAGGGAAAACAACCTAATTGGCAATGCAATATCCAAATTAGAAAACAACGTAATTAGTTTTTTTTTTCTCACATGCAATATACAGTTAGTTTAACTTTTATCACATGCACCTAATTATTTACGTTTCCTTCCAACCAAAAAACAAAAATAATGTTTTGAAAAACTAATTATTGTCTTAATTAAAAAGAAAATTAAACAGAAAAAAACTTAGTTAAAATTTTTAAATGAATGGTATCCTTGTTTCATCAAGTAAAACATATTTTTAATTTCTGTCAATCACATTTTATTTAAATTTAATTTTTCTTTTAAACAATAATTCTATTTTATTTCAACATAATTTAAACTAATTATATTTCTTTTTAAATCAATTTTAAACACAAGAGTGAAATTGTAATTTTATAATTTTATCAATTTTTTTTTAATTTATCACACCCAAACTATCGACAATTTTTTCTTCACTTATTTTCGGTTTCAATTTTCTTTCCCTTAACAAAACAATATTACTTTCTAAATTATTTCTCCTCAAATCCATATTTTTTACTCCTTCAAACTCACGCCTAAGACCAAACAATGACTTGAAGGACTGATTTCAATTGTAATAATTATTTACTTTTAACAAAATTTTACAATTTTTTTTTTTAGAAAAACAGTCTTGAATAATTAGACAATGAAATTGTCTTTCTAAGTATTTAAGAGAGTAATTTGACATTAGTGGGTATGTATGTTCTAAGTGGTTATGAATAGAGAAACATTGTGCATGGGCTTTTTGATCATAAGAAAATAAACAAGAAGTTGAAGAAATTGGTGAAGCTAAACATTATGGGTAGGTGGACCACAATCTCCCTTTTGTTCATAGCTCGATGATTATGAGGATCATGAGGACCATATGTAACGTTGTGGACCCAAATTTCAGGACCATGTGTGTCTATCTTAAGCCCAAAATCGGTGTAGTGAATAGGACAAGACAAAATGAATCCAAAGACCTAAAAAGTTTCAATCTTTCTTATGTCAAACGTTTTGGTCATAATTGCATGCATAAACATAGTCTTGAACAAATCCAAACACCCCCAATCATCTTCTACATTCCTTGCTATATAGCTTAAGCTTAGGTTAGCTTAGCATGAAAGAAAGCAAAATGAAAAATTCAAAATTGGATCTTGTCCCCTTTTTTTCGCTTCTTTTCTCTGTCCACTCCTTTTTAGCTCACGACATGTTTGAGGTTTGGAAGGACAACCACCTTACAGAAAAAATTCAGATATAAACGAGGAATGTAATCATCATTATAACTAGACTGTAGTTTCAATCCACTTTTATTTTAATTTAGCATCCTGGGACATAAATAAAATTGTAATCATCAGGCTTATTGATTGTTATAATAATAATTTAAAAACTATATTATCAATTATGTTTTTATTTTCTTAGTTGTATAATTTTTTCTACAAGGACAATACATATTTATTAAATTTATATCTTACTTGTTAAAATGTTTTGTACCACTTCCTTACACTTCAAGAAAGAAAGTGCTATTTTTTGAGTATTTAAGAAAACCGATATATATGTCATAGGATTCGAAAATAAAAGATGTTCAGCACATGAGGCCTATGGAGAAGGGGATTTATGATTGAGTCACCATTAACCAAGATTGCAATTTTTCATGTACCTATTTGGAATATTCAATTAATAATTCTTCTCCATTGAAATAAATACCTAACCACTCTACTTGCAGTACTTTCTTTTTTCTTCTTTATATATATAAAATATATATATATATATATATATATATATATATATGTATATATATATATATTCCCTTTCGATCATCCAAATGAATCAAATTTTCCAATAAGAATTCATGGTTAAGAAAATTTAGAAATATTTCATACTATTAACTTATATAATTACAGAAAAAATATATTCTAAGATATTTGTTCTAAGAAAAATTAAAGACATGACATAAACAATTTGACAGAGAGGGGACAAAGGTAGCCAAAACAAGGAAGTTGGAGATAAGAACTGAATGACAGTGGACCCAACATGGAAACAACTGCTGAGGTGGCTAAAATTTTGAGAGAACTTAACTAAGGTAACTTTGTTCAAGAAAACTGCAGAGAAGAAGAAGACACAGAAAGAAACATTGTCAACTCCAGAAAAAAAAAAAAAAAGGAAAAAAAGAGCAGAAAAAAGAAATATGATAAAAAAAAAAAGCAAAAAAAAAAAAAAAAAAAAAAAAAAAATGGAAAACACAAAAAAAAAAAAAAAAAGGAAAAAAAAAGCAGTGTAATCAAACTGTTAGAGGAGGCAGAGAGAGAAAGAGATCAAGAAAAAGGAAAAAAAATGGGCTTTAAAATTTGAACATCGAAGAGAGAGAAAGAGTGTGTGCAATGGAGAGGAGAGAGGATAAAAGAGGTGGATTAATGGTGGAAAAGTTGAGGGAAGGGGTTTTGGTGGGGAAAAAGGGAGGGCCTAGTACTCCACCACCCACATGGAGACTTGAGCTTCCATCGCAGTACAATGGCAGTGACAACGTTCAAGAGTTTCTAAATTTTCCAACTTCTTCTTCTCTTTCGGCCAGAAAGCTCTGTGCCAACCTCTGGGAACTTCTGCCCCACCAACAGCAACACACCCCACCTGTCAAAATGAACAAGCTTGGCACCAACCTCAGCCGCCGCCGCCGTAACCGCCGCCGTCTCCGCCACCCTAAGGACACAGCTTCCGAAGTGAACAACACCCAATTGGCTGAGCCTCCAGACACCCCTTCTGGTTCTGATCAGGTTTTGTCTCAATTTATGTGAATGCTCATTTTGTTTCCCTTACAAAAGGGAAAAATTGTCTATTCTTTCCTATTTAACCACTTGTTTTGCACTTGTGAGCTCTACCTAGTTGTATATTGTTTGGAAAGTTGTGTTTTTTTTTTGTTTCCCATGTATGATGTTCTTGGTGCTGGTTCGGAAGTGGTGTCTTGAGGAATTTCTAGCCTTGTCTTTTGTTGTTTGTTGCTGACTTTAACTTCATCACCTCTTGTGGTTGAACAAGATCTTGCTCTCTTTGTAATCTGATTTGGTGGGTAGGGTGTCCCATCTGTTCCACTTAGTTCCATTACACACACACACATGTGGCTAACTTTTTTGTTTAAAGTATTATTTTACTAAGTTTCCCCCATCATCTTGTTAACCTCCTTTCTTGATGGCTTAAAAAGGGAAATTTCAGTTAAAATTTGGTAATGGGTTTGGTTTATAACTTTTTTGTGTAGGTTCAAACAAGTGGATTGTTTATCTAAATCTTTTCTCATAAATCAACTCATTATTGTCTTAGATGTGCAATTTCATAGTGAAGCTAGGCTAGATCATATACTAACTAGAAACTTTTCAGGAAGATTGTTAAATTTGTCCATATAATTGCATTCCTACATTCTTCAGTAGGTTAGGGTATGATAAATGAAATTTCTTTCACTGACCGTGACCTTGTACCTTATTGCAGCCAGCATCATCTAGTAGTTCAAGATCTGTTGCAGCATCATTTGTTCGACACCGTACATCAGTAAGAAATGGCTGTGATTTACAGCCTGCATCCCCTGCTTGTTACAGTAGCTCAGAGGAAGTAAGCATATTTTTATCCACTTCAATCTTCAGCAGTTCATGTTATGTTTTCATTGTTCTAAACTTTTTAATTACTTGGAATGGTACGAGTTTTGCAGTTTGTAGCTTTTTAAATATTGCCACAGATGAGTTTTGAAGGGTGCTGACAATTTTGCATCTCATCTGTTTGCGTAATTGCTTTTTTCTTTGTAGGGAACATTGATTCTTAATTCTGGGGTGTTAGCTCAGTCGTATAGGAACATTACTTTTTATGATTGTCCCGTGAAACATTTTTCCTAAGAGCAGAATTTGTAAAATCTAGTAGTAACAAAGCAGGAAACAGAAATATTATACATCATATAATAGAAGACATTCTGGTTGTATGTGTATGTCAATAGTGTAACATCTCTTAAAAATGATGCAAATGCTATTTTCTTAAAACAGGCAGCATCATATACATGTGCAGTAACCCCCAAAAGCTCGGTAGATTTCAAAGGTAGGAATGAAGAGTCAAGGTACAACCTTAAAACATCCACAGAATTACTTAAGGCACTCAACCGTATTTGGAGCCTTGAAGAACAGCAGGCATCAAGCATGTCAGTGGTGAAAACTTTGAAAACTGAACTAGACCGCTCTCAGGCACGGATAAAGGAGTTGACACGAGACAAGCAGATGAATAGGCAAGAAATGCAGAACTTAATACAGCAGCTGACAGTGGACAAACTTATTAGGAAGAACAAAGAACATGGTAGAATTAAAGCTGCTGTTCAATCAATCAAGGAGGAGCTAGAAGATGAGAGGAGGTTAAGGCAGCATTCTGAAAGCCTGCATAGGAAACTGGCTAGGGAAATTTCTGAAGTGAAGTCTTCCTTCTCTGGTTGTTTGAGAAATCTTGAAAGAGAGAGAAAAGCTAGGATTCTTTTGGAGAATCTGTGTGATGAGTTTGCCAAAGGAATACGAGATTATGAACAAGAGGTACATTCTCTTAGGAGGAGTTCTGAGAAGGGTCAGATTCAGGTTAAAGGGAATAATAATAATAATAATAGCCTTGATAGGCTTATACTTCATATTTCAGAAGCTTGGCTTGATGAGCGCATGCAGATGAAGCTGGCTCAATCTGACAGTGATCTCATAGAGAGAAATTCAATTGTTGACAAGTTAGGTTTTGATATTGAAACATTCCTTCATGCCAGAAGATCAGTTGATTTGAAAAAATATGGTTACTCCTCACCAAAGGAGCTCACTGAGATTCACCCTTGTGAGCATTCATTGGAGGGTGGAAGTGCACCTCAAAATATGGGTCTGGAAGATTCCATTGATGAATTTTTTGAGCCTAAAAGGGCTAATGGTGAAGGACTTCACAAACTCAGCTCAAGCCTGCAATCAAACATGGACAAGAACATGTCATATGATACTGAGAGATTTTTTGTGCATAGGAAATCAAGTGAAATGGGAGAATACAACATTGCTCTACTGAATGAAGATGCAAAACATGATCAACAAGAGAGTGATAGACCCTGGATCCTGAGAATGAACTCAAGTCACAGGCCAGATATTCTGGTTGGAAACAGTTCCTTGTCATCAGAGGGTGATAAGATTTATCCTGATAGTATTTGCAAGGAAGATTATTCTGTCCACTCTGCAGTTACAACTACTGGTAGTCCTGGAAAACTGTGGAAATCTAAGTTTTCTGTTTCAGATTTTGAAAAGTCTGAATCTTGTTCTTCCAAATTGCCTGCGGGAGTAAAGGAAAACACATTGATGGCAAAACTCCTCGAAGCAAGATTAGAGGCACAGAGATCTCGCTGTAGAGCCAGCAAAAGCACTTCTTGATGAACTAGAGAAGTTAAGAATGTGGAAATGGGAAATATGAAACAGTGGAAATGGTTATTACAGTAGGACCTTTCATATAATTCCAGTAGCCATCTTTTACCTTGAATAATGTTTAGCTTTGTACATGGTTGAATGAAAATCAGTGTTGTATCCATTATCTGTAAAATATATTTGATCTCACTGTGCCTACCAAGTGCTGGTGAGTACTACCAGTGATTTGGAATATGTTGAATTGACCTTATTTTTCAACATTCTGATACCTAAGCTCATGATGATGATGATATTGAATAACAATCCTATGTGTAGAAAATCAGATATCATAACTTTTACGTACTTATTTTTAACTGATTATTATCAAATTGTTGTGTTTGACTGTTATTAAGATCCACAATTTGCATCAAAATTTGAAATATTATCACTTAATTCTTCGGTATGTGTAAAAGCAAGTTCATTATTTTGAAAAGTATTTTACTGAATTTTGGTAATAGATCCACAAGCATATAATTTACGACCTGTCGGCAAGATATGGTTCATTAAGACCCTTCAAAAAAATATGATAACATAGTTTCTTTCTCTGTGCGTTTTTATGGTTGGTATCAGTTTGCAATTGCATTTATTTGCACCGGTGCCATTCAGGATTAACTTGAAAATTTTCAGTTCTTGTCAACAATGAATTATATATATATATATATATATATATATATATATATATATATATATATATATATATATAATTTGATATTAACAAATAATTATATATTTTGGTACGCTTAATGTTTCTATAAACTGAAAGAGATTTTAGATGAAAATTGTTTTAATACAAAGTTCTTGATCACAAAATTTTAGATTAAGTCTTTGAAAATTGAAAAAAAAATATTAATGTGAGTTGAAATCTTTAAGCAAGATGTACATGAAAGTTTAGATAGAAATCTTTAAGAGAAACAAGACCATGAGTTTCATTTTTCTGTTCTTTGATGTTCTATAATTTTGTCATGTGTGCCACAAAGAAAACCTTATATTTTCAGGTTAGGCTATAAATGTATTATTTATAGGTTTATAATTTATTATAATACTTTTTAAAGTAAAAATAAGGTCCATTGACCGGTGCTAATTCTAACGTCCCATTTAATTAATATACGTAATTAAAAGAAACACCACACATAAATAGTATAATAACGCAGTCCTGGGGTCCTTAACGCCACCCCTACAAAACTAGGCACACCACGATGCCAACAGAAACAGTTGAAAAGTCTAACAGACGAAGTACAGTAATAAAACATAGAGCAATACATGGGCCATAGCCCTAAGGAAAAGCCCATCAAGGAATAAGGTCCAGCCTACGCGGACTATGCAGCGGAACTATCACCTCCCTGTTGTCCACGGGTGTTCCTCGCATCTGCTCACACAAAAAAGTTGATGATCATCGCAAAAGAGAGTACCACACAGCAGAACACACAACAACGAAAGTAGGGTAAGCTAGAGCACAAAAGATTTCATCCATACCATCAAATATATATATTCACAATCCCATATACATACATCAACTAAACATGTTATGACTTTCCAAACAATATACTAAGACACGACTCGACTCATCCGAATACATATAACCTGGTCAGATTCAGCGGATGCTTGCACTTGTAGTGGATACCTCTGCTCACCCCCGAGCTATGTGTTACAAGTGTTACGATAAATCAATTTCCCTCACCACAAGGTTAGCCCTTAATGAATTTCAGGCCTTCTGCTATTCTCACCACAGGAGTCAGTCCGCTCTAGGTGAGACTAACTGACTCCTTAGAGCTTCAGGATGCAATCTTACCTTGAATCCTTACCTAGTTATACAGATGGGGCACCACCATGGACACCCACTAACAAGGGCCATGGGATTACGTCCCGACCACTGAAGCACGACCCTGAGAATCTCACATAGAGATCCCAAGGAATTACGCACTGACACAGACCGAACATTCTTAATCAATCAAACGGATACAACATGCATACACGCATATATACATATACATCACATACAATTCCTCATAATTCACCTCTTTTGCATTCCCAGCCAAACAATACAAACTCATTATTCTCGAACCATGAACATGGAACTCCGTCTCATATCATTATCATGCCACATTGATACCAACCCTTTCGCGTCTCATGTCGAACTCATACCAAACTCATCATTTTAATTCCATGAATCATCTCATACATATATCATGCTCATCTCATGTTAAAACTCATAAATCACAACTCATACACCATCCCATTCATAAAGGTCATTCAGTTCATATTTTTAAAGGTAATAGCCATACAAGCATATTGTCAACATTTGGAATCAAGGAAAGCATCAAGGCCAACCACCTTCTCGCCTAGCTTCTCGCTCAGGCGAGAGGCTCTCGCTCATGCGAGGGCTCGAAAAAGGAAGCAGGAGCTCATGCGGGATCTCGCTTAGGCGAGACCCCTCTCGCCTAGGCGAGATGCTCGTTCGCTCAAAAACTGAGCTGGTCGCTTGAGCGACCTTTCGCGTAAAAAGGGTATGGGCGAGTCCTTGTCCATCTCGCCTAGACGAAATTGGCTCGCTTGGGCGAGATTATCAGGTCTCGCCACTGTTTTCCTGTAACAGCCACCCACTAACAGTCCCAAAACAACACATTCATACATTCACAGTTCACATATCATCACATCAACCACAGGACTTCGAAATAACAACCAAATAACATGGAAAAAGGAATATAGGAGTAAGCCATAGCTTCCCTACCTGGAAATGGGCTCGTACGGGACTTCGACACTGAACCAGGAGCACAACAGCTCTAGAACCAGACTCGCAAACTGGACAACGGACAAAAAATGAGTTATACAGGGCTTCTAACCGTGACCACGAAAACTATACTAGAAAAAGGCGGTATGGATTAAAAGATACTTACGTGAGTAGAACTAAGGTCAAGAGCGTGAATCTGAGGAAACTTTGGAACCCTAGCAGAAGACGGCAACAACAACTCTAGGAGGTGTGGTTTCTGTTTTTACGAAAAGTGAACATAGGTTAGGGTTTGGACACTTTAGGTCAGAAATCGAATTGGGTCACCCCCTTAGACCCATAAAATTGGACAGTCTATAAAATAAAAGGGACAGAATTAATTGGACCTTACACTAATCTATAGAACTTTTGTAAGTATTTTGATCCTGTCAACTTCTTAATACGAGACTTTTTAGTTTTGTAAATGTTTTGTTATGTGTGATTGTGTATCATTATCATATAACATTACACTCGATACAAATTAGAAAAAATATGAATAATTGCAACATTATTGTTTTATCTTATTTATTATCTAAGTTTCCATCACATAAAATTATTCCTTTAATTTTGTTGGAAAGAACTTTAACACACGTTGAGTAATGCAATTAAATTAATATCACCTTTGCATGGAAAGGAAAAAAGTTGGTTAGGGTAGCTTTTGCAACGTTGTTTTAAGCACTGTCATCGAGATTTAGAGAAAGACAATAACAGTAACCATTTTACTGGATTTCCTTGTTGGTTCCTCAGTTTGATGACATTAATGAAAGAATGATAAGAAAATGTTGTTTGTTACTAAGTCATTGTCGTAAAGCTAACATAAACTTTCTGTTAGATTATTACACACACTATATTTCTCTTGCCTCAATTTGTAGATAGTACGAAATAATAACTTGTAAGAAAAACTAGGGCCAAATATCTTTCTTCAAAACAAAAGAAATGGTTAAGCAGAACTTAAACAAAAGAGTATTATAACTAATGAAAGTAATAAATGTGAAGCAGGTTTGCCCGAGTGGTTAAGGGGGAAGACTTAAGATCTTCTGCACATAAGTGCGCGTGGGTTCGAACCCCACAGCCTGCATTTTGGATTTTTGTGTTCTTCATTCCTTTGTTTATTTCACTTTTTTTTTTGAACAATGCTAGTTTCTTTTCCTTGAACAAATGTTTTTGTTCCTATCACCTTGTTAAAAATACTAGACTTGGTACTCATTGTGATGCTAGGTAGAAAGAAATATATTTACTTTTTAATGCTTTATACTCGTAAATCATTTTGTTATATTAATTATAAATTACTATTCTTTTATTTATTTATTTATTTTTGTTGTCGTGCTGTTTACAGCTTCATTATATTATTGTATTATTACTTCAGTAAAAAAAAAAATCTTAAGGTAATAGTATATTAATTACTAACTTTTTTTCTACTTCAGTAGTATTATTTAAATATTGTCGTTACTTTTTATAAGCACTAAGAAAAGTGTCCCAAATCAAACATTACCTAATATAAAGTAGAAGATTAGTTTAAAAAATAAAATTACTTTTTTTGTGTATAGGAATGACTTAAGTGTTAATTGTGTTGGCAAATGAGGATTATGATTGGGGTTCACAATTAACTAACTCAATTCAAAATTATATTGATAGAGGATTATAATATCGGAAATACCGTTACTAAGAATATTATTATCATCTAATATATTTAGTAAATACTTACTATTCATTAGAATACTTTAAATTTATTTAATTTAAATATATTTTTAATATACGTAAAATTAGTGAGCTCTGATTTTGGCATTGGTATTTTTTTTAATTAATTTCTAGTCTCTCTAAAACTAAACTATTGATAACTAGAAGGTAATCACTATTGATATTTAAAAATTTGACTGTGCAATAACTTATTTTCCAGGTTGAAATATTTGATTGGTAGATTTTTTTTTTATTTCACTGTATATATATTAAAATCCGGAATTCTTAATCCACAATTTGTTTTAAGAAGATCAATTCACATATTTTTAGTTGCAGAAAATCAATCTCTGTGAATATAATAAGAAAAATTGGAAAGAACAGCATAATAGTATAAGCATATAAAAGAATTATTCTAAATATGTAAACATAATTAATCCCAAATCTTCCAATCATTAATCATATGTTTGTATTCCCACACAAGCAAGCATCACCAAACTGATGCATCATCACACACTATCAACTGCAGATCCTATCAGACGATTGACAGCAAAAGATCCCCAATTAATCAGCTGGAATAATCTTTAAATTAAATTTAATGCAATGTTCACCAATCCTTGAACATCAAGATCCTGTTTTCAGATTCTCCAATCAAATATTTAATCCTCAAATTGAATGGTCCAGATTACACACCATGCCTAGGTCTTGGCCTATATAAACCCAATGTTGTGATGTCTCCAAGCATCACAATCCTCACAATCCTCTCCCAAGTTCTTAGTTACTACATAAATATTAGTTTAAAAAAACCCTAGTTGGAGCTCTCACCACTCCAGTACTGAAGGAGGTGATGGTGCACCCTAGCTGCTAATTCATGGTCACCTTTGTCTTCACACAAAAGGAACCATGTGAAAGTCATGGGTCTGCATGAATTTGGAGATGGGGTTTCCCTGATCTTTTTGTATTGGAGTGAAGGGAGCTCCGAATTTCGCCTTCTTTATATATTTATATTTCATTTTATCGATAAATGTTAGTTGTTAGTATTATATTAGTCAGAGAGTTAAACTCACAACCTTTTACGCTCTCTTTTCAATTTAAAAACCTTGATTTTATATATGTATGCTGTTGTGATGATTGCAGGTGTTATATATGATGCTCCACACCCTTTTTTTCCACATCTTTCTGCTTATTTTTATTTTCCTTTAAGTTTTGATGACATCCTTTGTAAGTTTTGATCAAATATATGTTGTTTTTCACTGCATGTGACAGGCAAGTTGATTATGCAGTGAATATCTGTGACTCATTTGAACAACACCACTCAACCTTGCTAAGTCCAAAGCGAAGTAAAGATATGAAAAGCACGAGGCATAAACTGAAAAGAGAAAAGTTAAACCAGAGAGAGACGAAAAGCTGTGCACAAGTTCTTTGAGGTTAATATGATATTCAAAGTTTCTAGGAGGAAAGATGTTGAAATCTTTCTTGTCTTTAATGTATATTTGTATAGTCAAACTTTTGAAACAGTCGAATATTCCTGTAACAATTTTTCTTTTCTGATTGATAATGATATTTACAGGGCTTATTTTTAAAGTTCTCCTCAGAATCAATTAATCAGAATATTCTTGGAATCAAAATGTTATTTGATGTTTGTTTTGCAATAAAATATATGTTTTATTTTGGTAGTTTCAATCAATGTTTAAAAAGTACACGAATTATTGATTTGACGAATACATCGTCTCACGACTCTATAGGTTTATTTATTATCTGAAGAGATCTAACTAATAATACTTAAATATATTAAATAATGAATTAATATAGAAAATAAAAAATAATTTCAGTAAAATTTCAAATTAAGAGAAGGATTATTGTATGAAGATAATAAAATAGATGTCATATACATGTTTGGATCAACTTTATGGTCACTACTACGTAATATATTTAATCTCTGAAAGTGAGATGCTTTAGTGAATTAATCCTTTTGGCTTATTGTTTCCTTATTAATAAAGTAGAGGATTACATGGTTAATCACACTCGATTTTAAAATATGGAAGAGATTAGTGGGTAGAATAGGATTGTGACTGAGTAAGATTTTTTGTCTTTATTACTCCTAATTATCTCGTAATATCATTCATCAATGTCAACCCATTTTGTAGTGTTTTGAAAGATACACGTGTGCAACAAAAGATGTCAAACAAATAACAAGGTTTATTTTATACAACGATTATTGCCTTCAAGGTATATATATATATATATATTGCTTTTTTTATAGAAAATAATACAAGTAAATAATTTTCTTTCATCGTGATTTTCAACAAGAATGAAAATCATCATCATTTGAGTGACAGTTGAAATCATTTCTAAAAAGGGAGAATTTACCAAAATCATTTGGCGGAGAGAGTCTTGTCTTTGATGCTATTGTTGACATTTTTTCTATTGGAATAGTATCGAACAATCACCTTTTAAAGCATGAGTTGATCATACAAAGACTACTCTCAATATAAAAAACTTTTAATGTTCAATATTTGTAGTGTTTTTTTCTTCTTATATGTTACTTAAATTTTTGAACTTGAACTTTGATCTTAGATAATGATAAAAAAATTTATGAGAATAACATTAAATTCTTATATTATAATAACATAAAATTGTAGTTTTAAAATTACATTTATGAAAATAAATTATAAATTAAACATAATTCTTTAAATATTTATTAAAATGTTACTTTACATGATCAAATGTATGCTAGAAACAATTTAATACACTATTGGATGAAATCACATAAAGAAAAACAAATTTATAATTAAGATTATGAGAAGATGGAAAATGCTCTAAAAATCTAAGAAATTTTTTCAAATATTAGTTAGATTATTAATAGATAATGAAATTGGGAGAAAACCATTTTTATGTGAAAAAAAAATATTAAAAAAGAGTAGAAATATTAAAATGTGAGACGTAAAAGTTATTTGATTCACTATAATTGATAATATCTCATTCAAACGTAACCACACAAAGATTTTGATAAAAGGGAAAGTACCTTGGATATGTGAGTAAATTTTGTAGATATAAAATAATCTAAAAAATCATAAGAGATGAGAAAAAAAAAGTGTGTAGCTAAAAAAAAGAAGGGTTTTAACTAAAGAATAAGAAAATAATATATACGCAATTCTTGATCAATGGAGAAACAATATCACCATATTTGTTCAATAAGATACCGAAGTGGATGATTGACTCATTCCACACTAAAAAGAATCGCACACAAATTCCACGTAAGGTGATGCAAAATCTAACAGTCAAAATGCGCGATAGCATTTTTGAAATATTTCACCCAAATTGATGTTGTACTATCTCCTAACAAACGTTAATTTCCCGTTTAACGTTGGCCATAGGCCCAACAAACGTTAAATTGATGTTGGACTACCCTAGGATTGATGTTAAACGGGAAAATAACGTCTTTTGGGAGGTAGATTGATGTCAATTAACCTCTTAAAATTTCACAAAACAATGCCAACTCTCACCTTTCTCTTTCTTGTTTATGCGAAACGTCTCACCGAAGAGTAGCGACAACGCCAAATTCGTAGGAGCAAGTTCTTCCACCCATTTCATTCTATCTTGCCGTTGTGGTACTCATTTGGGCTCACGCTTTTATCCTCCTCGATTGCATTTCACATTACGATTGGTGTTTTCATTCACCATAAACCCTAAATCTTATTTTTTTTATAAAATTCACTAAAAATAGCTAGAAAATTATTCTTTACTCAATTTTTTTGTGGTAACTTCTATTAGGTTGTATTTAAATGTAGAGTTCATGTATGACATATTGGTTATGGATTTAGAGTTTCAAGAATTTATAGTTAAAAACTTTAATTGTCGTAACTTTTGCTACGGATCTCAAATGAAGACACTCCAAAAGTCCATCATTTATGTTATGTTTTTTATGTTTAGTATTTTCACTCATTTTTCCATACTTTACATCTTTAATTAAGATACTCATAGTACTTAAAAAACTTCCAGCAATTTTTGTGGTGTATTGGTGTATTGATTTTCCATGATTTTAGTGAAAGTAAATTTTAGCTAAAATTTTGAAAAGTAAAAGACCACTAATTAATGTTTGTTGTCCCTGCGATGTAAATTAATATATGTTGTATTTATAACAAATCCTAATTTATGTCTGTTATTCATTAATGTCTCCTATTATAATGTTGGACCTTCAATATAAGTCTAAAATAACATATGTAAAAATAAGTCTTTTTTATGTTAATGGTAGAAAATTTTTTGATAGATTTTTCAATGATATCGTACGATCCAAACAATTGGTTGAATGCTTGAAAACCATTTCATAAAAGTTCATTAATATTTAACTTTATAAAACAACTTGATTCCAATTCTTAAATATCTATATATATATATATATATATATATAATGTAATAAATTGTATGTACTTTATTAATTTAAATGAGAACTGATGAGAACATGAATAGGTATTAAGATGAGTATAAAAATGAGAATAAAAACAAATGTTTATAAACTCAATAGAAAAAATTAAATATTATCCATTTTTTATACTCGGTACAAAATTTTTTCATCAAAATAGAAAATAAAAATGTGTTCAAACAATACCTATAAAAAACATTTATTTTTCATCCATACATATCCCTCCTCTTAAAAAACTTTGTATCGTCTACGTTGATATTAACATATGCTTTCACTTCATATTTCATATCTACATCAATTTAAGTAAAACAATTCATCGTCTCCTTTTCCCATAATTCTAATGATTTATAAAATATTGTTAAAAAATTAGAAAAAGACGAAACTAATCCGTATTTTATCATCATCTCAATGTCTTTAATCATAAAATCAACTCTTTAAAATATCATTCCGTGTCACATTGATATAGTTAACAAAACGGAATGAACTTAGTTTAAGGTAATGATTAGTCTTTATAATTATTTTATTCTCTAAGAGTAACTAAATTAATAAAAAATATCGTTTTCTTTGCCAAGTTGTTTTACACCTTTGAAAAGTACTATGTGGGGACAGGTTTGACCATATAATTTTTTTTTGAGTTTTAAAGTATATATAGTTTTTATGTCCTATCACTATAATAACTTTACACAACTGGTATCACTGATCTGGCCTATGGTTAAAGTATTTATAATTTCTTATTACATGTCACAATTGCATACATCTGAACACTTACCTCACACTATAGCAAATTAACTTTTTCTTTGTCCAATAACGAATACCAGATGATAACATTACAAATAAATTAATATTCATACATACATATCATATAACTTTCATCAACGGTTATATTATTTATAAATTATATAAAAATAAATTTTATTATTCTGATGTTTCAATTATAATTTATATTAATTAAAAAAATATGATTAAATCATTTATATTTAAAAAATATACATTACGATAATTTCAATTTATGAACATGATATCAAATAAATTAAAAGAAAAATTGAAATTATAGTAATAACCTTTTTAATATTTTGTACACTTTTCTTTACAAATTAAAATTCATAAGAAATATTTTATAAAAACTCGAAACAAAGATGAATCATTTTCAAATAAGTGATATCGGAAAGATTCAACACCAAGTTACCAACAAATTTATATATAACAATATGATGTGATCTTTTACCTAAAATTTTAAGACTTAAATCTTTTTAATATATCATTCAATTTTTTCATACGGGAGAATTAGATTTATATTTGAATTTTTAATATATTTTTTCTTTAAATGCGAATTCCTTTCAAATTAAATATACATTGTATCATTTGACTCATTACACATAAGTGAGAGACATTAAATACTCGATTCAACATATTTAAATTAAAAAGTTAATCGTGTAGTTAATCGTGTAGTGGATGAACATGCCATAAAATATTTGATTTAGATTAAAATGGGATCTGTTTTGGTCAGCATTTTATCCAATGGTTGGTCAAAGTGAATATCCATATACCCCATTTGTTTTACGATTTTAGATTCTCCTACGAGTTTTTAGTATTTTCACTATTACAAATTTTAATATTTTATGGATTTTTTCTACAAGTTTGTTATAAATTTGTATAATTTTTTTTTAAATTTTAATTGACAGATAATTCTATATAATTCTATTATATATAATTATTTTTTAATAAAATATAAAATTTATAATTAATTTTACAAAATTTTATGCGAAAAACATTTTGTACAAAACATTTTAAACAAAATTTAATAGTAAATTTTTGCAAATTATTATTCATAACAAAATTTGTAAATATTTATTGATAAAAAATTTTCAAATACAAAATTTATAAAAAATATGTATTTTTCTAGTAACGTGTCTTTCTGCTAAGATTTAAAAAAAATAAAAAATAATTTTGATTTTTCAAAATTCTATTATATTTTTTAATATATCAACATAAATAATTTCTAATATTCAATAGAAATCAATAATAAAAAATCTAATAAAATATCTGGACTCTGTTTTCACGTAAGAATAAATCCAACTCCTATTTATATGTTTGTTCTTCTGCATCAACCTTTTTCTCCTATTATATATCTTCAACTTGCAAATCCATGTGTGAAAATGGAGTGCAGTGCCAAATTATACGATCTTCAAAAGTGGCTTGTTCAGTTTTGTTAGAAAAATCGCAACAAGTTTTACCTTAATAAAGTATAATGTATTTAACAAATACAAATTATTAAAGTAAAATTCTAAATTTAATTAATAATACATAATGTTGAATACAAGTTTTGTCTTATGTGATAATTTTAAAAACTTAGATTATTAAATGAAAGCATAAATAATTTTATACATAGAAGTGCATTTGTAATGAGGTGGAAAAAAGCTTTGAGAAGTTGGAACAAGTAATTCAAAGCTAATAGGGTTTGGTATTAGTGAGTGATGACTCATTATTGAAAAGAAAAAGAGAATTTGCTTTTGACGCAATGTTGTCATGAATGTGACAAGACTACTCGATCTTATAGTTTTCATTATTTTTTAATCATATAATTAAAAAATCTATGAGGCAAACAATGAACGCACTTATTGTTATAATAAAAATCGTGCATACTTAGAGCATCACCTTTTCAGCATCTTTTTTCATACATTTTAAATTAATTTCATTATTCTATATCACTGAAGAAATATGAAGAAAAAAATTGTGTATTATTGGATGTGTATAAAATAAAAAATAATCCTAAAAATAACAAGTATATATATGCTTATATCAATATTAACAATCCAAAACATCAACATATAATAACATTCACAACTTTAATTTCTCTTTCTAACCTAACCTAACCTAACATAATCACTTAAAATCAAAATAATAGAGTCTTGCAAATAACTTAAAATACTTATTTATTTTTATTGCATATTGAAATAAATTTACTTTTTTTTAAAATGTATTATTTGTATGTGTCAGATTAATTAATTTGAAAATATATAAAAATATATTGAAAATTTAAGTGTGAGTCTAAGTTCTACATTGATTAAAAATAAAAAAGTTAAATTATAATCAAAGCCCATAAATCTATCGTCTTAAGATTTTTGATTAATAGTGATATCAATCTTTTATATATGGATTGAATTCATGTTTATTGGTGTTGTATTTTTTCGGTGATCCTTTATCGAAATACTCAACAAAATATAAGTTAGTCTTTTATTAGAAAATGAGAATATAAATTAATTAATTTTTTTAACGAGTGAAAGGGATAAAGTGATAAAGGGAGTAATAATTGAAAAAATGGTGCTTATTGAGTACCAGATTAAGGGAACTCTAAATATGCACCTGTTCTAAAGCACTTTCATTAAGCTTGAATACTTAATCAGAAAAATGAATATAAGCATCTTTGATCAAAATAACATTTTTTTATTAAGAACGAATGCTTGACGAGAAAAGTGTAAGCATCTTTGATCAAGACCACCTCTGTGTTAATAATTTAATACACAGTTATGTTTGTTTGGATAGAGAATTAAATAAAAACAAAAAGAAATATGAAATATAAAAATAAAATAAAATTTAAAAATATATGTTGTTTTAGTAATAGAAATAGGGAAAGAAGAAACTTAAGAAATTCCCTTCATTAGTTTTTATAAATGAAAAAAATGGAATAAATAAATAAATTATATACATTATTTTTAAATTGATTAAAACAATTTTTTTTATCTAATATAATTTTTAACATAAAAATATTTGTATTTTTTAAAAAAGAAACAAAAATTTGAAGACAAAAAGTTCCTCGGATTTTATTTCATTTTTTATGGATCTCACAGAAATAATTTCCCTTCTTGCTGTTTTCCATTAAAATTTAGAAAGACAGTTTTTCATCTATATTTTTTCTTGTGGTCCTATCATTCTATTTTTACTGGAGCAAGAAAAATATGTTGGAGAGAGGGAAAAAAAAGAGAAAGGAGAAAATAAATATATGATAGATAATACAATGTAATTCTCCTTTCAATTGGTCAATAATAAATTACCCTAATAATAATAATAAATTATTTTCTCTGAAAACAATAAATATAAGCATTAACTACCTTACAAAATATAAAGGGGTAATGGTTTAATCATTCATACTCTCTTCTCAATCTTAACTTTTAATAGTTATTTCACACTTAATTAATTTTACACTATATGAAAGGGTAATGATTAACAACTATATATGGTACGTACAAAATATTTGATAATTCTTTAACATTCTCTTAAGTTTGGAGTTAGACTTTAGTATATATGTACAATTATTTATGCATTTAGTCATTATTTTTTGTAAAAGGATGAACAGAAAGGCTATATGAAAGGGCAATGATTTTGTTTTACATTTAAATATTTTTAGTATATCAAAGGGAGTGACTAAACATTATGTTAGGGTAGTGAAGTGAACAAGATTTTATATAAGATTTTAGAATTTTAAATTAATAGGAATGATTTTGAGATATTATTTTATTAAAATGTTGACTTTGCAGATGAGAATACGATATTAAAAAAAAAAGGATTTTAGTTATAAAAATTTGTTAAATTAAATACTACAAAAAACAGTGACTCGAAACCTTTCATTAAGACGGTGATCGGGGGAGTATGTATTTCATGTTAATTTTATTTTATAAGTTTTAATTAAATTTATATTAAATTTTCCTTTCGTCTATTAAATAATTAATTTTTATATTTTCAATTGAGCTCATGTCATTTAATTTTTTATTAATTAAATGACATGATGTTTCTGTGTTTGGTTCTACATCAAATTAGTTAAATTGATTTTCTAATACATAATTACTATATATTTGGTTTTCAAATTTGATCCAAGTATAAAGATTTTACGGTGAATGAAAAAACAATCGATTGTTACATTTGTCCTGGATAATTAATATACTTTAAATTTTACACAATTTTGTAATTAACTCTATTAACGTAATTTTACTTTATTTAGAAAAAAAAAAAATTATAAATATTATACAATTATAATTGATAACATTTGTATCAATTATATGAACATTTTTGTCTTCTAACTAAAATAAAATTACATTAATAATTATTAAGACCATAATACAATTATTATACTTGTATAACACTTGTAAATTTATATTATTTTAACTAGTAGAGTTAATTATTTCAAATTTTAACATAAATGTAATAGAATCAAGAATGATTCAGACCTTAAACTGTCTTTTTAAGGCATTGAATAACATTTTCCTAAACTACTATTATGGTTAGTGTGAAATAAAGTCTTTTATTGTCTAAATTAAAACGTCCACTAATATCATCACTATATATTAATATAGGTGACCGTTATCTTATTATCTAATATTTTTTTAACTAAAATAATAAAGTCACTTATCATTTTACATTAACCCAATATTGTTTTATATTAATTACAAAACTCATACCATTTAATGTGGAAATAAGTAAGTAGATAACAAAATAAGAGAACACTTATTTCATGCTGTTATGGATGAATACTTAATTGAAAAATATACAATTTTTTAATACTCAATACGAAAAAAAAACTTATCAGAAGTTTAATTTAAACTATCCAAATTTATGAGCGACTTAAATAGCGGTCTCACTTCAATTGGGTACAACAAATCTAGATGGTAATTGCTAGGTATGTCACTCAAAGTGGTAATGTTTAATGTTGTGAAAAAGTTTAAGTGTGAAGTCATGTTTGATTTTTTTTTTTTTAATGTTGATTTAAAAATGGATGTTAATTGGTTGTAGTGTTGCACAAGGTAATTAAAATCAATAAATGGTTACGATAGTAGAGGATTCACAAAATCGTAATTTAGTGAGATCGAAACACAAATATAGAAAAATTGACTTTTTTATATATTTTTTTAAATTTCTTAGTACTTTGTAAAAGATTAGGAATATGCATGTATTTTCTAAATATTTGTGAAAACGAGAGATAAATATATGGTTTCTTAACTTATAAATATTCGAGAAAATCGTAATTTGCGATAATAAGAATAGTATTTTTTTTTTAAAAATTTCTTAGTAATTTATAAAAGATCGGGAATATATATATATATATATATATATATATATATATATATATATATATATATATATATATATATATATATATATATGTGTGTGTGTGTGTACGGGCGGGAGTTGTTTAGGTGATTATCTTTTAGGTTTTTGTTAAACTGAAATAATATCAAATAATATATTTTGAATAAATTTTGAATCTCTGGCGGCAATGATTTAATATATGAATTAATTTGCTTTTGAAAATTGAAAATTGAGACCGTGTATATAAACGATGGTCTCTCGGACGGAGCAGAACCCTGCAACCACAGAACCACAGAGACAAAGCCTTCTCTCTTTCCTTCACACAGAAACTGTCTGAATTAGGTTTCCGATAGGGTATCGAAAGGAAGTTGGTGTTCTCTGCACTCCAAATCTGAAAGGATATGATGGTAAACCTCTTCTGCTAGTTCATGGATACCTATGGTTTCGTAACAACAGTGTTTCCACGACATCAAGGGTTTGCATGACCTGGGAGATGAGTTTACTCTGATCTTTTGGTATTGGAGTGAAGGGAGCACCATCGTCTCCTCAAACCCTAATCTTCTGTCATCTCATTCCAACAAGGTTTCTGTTCTTTCCTTCAATCTTCTTCATACATGCTATCGCGTAATCTGTTTCTTTTTTCTTTATTACAAGAATGTTTCTTTTGATAGCTCTATATTATTACATATTCATCTTTTTCAGCGATGGAATTTTTTCTATTTGTATCATAAATTCATTTGATAGGTGTATATTATTGATCGTTACTGCAGGTGTGATGAATTAATTTGTATCATAATTTCATTTATTGAGATTTTTTACGGTTTTTTTAAAGCCTAAAACAATACAAAACCCTTAAACATGGTTTCTATAT
>Ga0214544_1001977_pt1 | contig 43217 bp, 21 predicted proteins | sample CNSS3metaG_FD_160074 | JGI IMG/M metagenome (GOLD analysis project Ga0214544, IMG submission 160074) | Root nodule microbial communities from cowpea collected in UCLA plant growth center, Los Angeles, California, USA - CNSS3 | ecosystem: Host-associated > Plants > Roots > Nodule | place: USA...
TATATATATATATATATATATATATATATATATATATATATATATATATATATATTGCATTCCACTTGAATTTCAAGTTGCAGACAGGTAATATAAACGTTTTAGCTCCTCCCTCCCGGGATGTAAATGTCGAGTAATAATACAATCTAGCAGGTTCAATCATAGATCACAGGAAAATTAAGATGTTAAAACATGCTGATCATGCTCCCCAGAAAAAAAAAATACAGCTAACAAGAGAAAACACATTTTTTATCTGTTTGCTACTTTGCCCTGCCAGATAACTTAAGATTTGTCCAATGTCACATGCCATATTTTTGTTTTCATGCTGTAGGAAGAGTTTGGGAAAGAAACAGAAAAAGATGAGAAAACAGGGTTTGATTTCGTTTGGAAAAGAAAGGAACCTCAAATCCAGCACTGTCATACTGCCTTCTCTTTTCTGGGTCAGACAAGATACTATAAGAATATGCAACCTCTTTAAATAGCTCCGAAGCTTCAGGATTGCTGGCATTTTTGTCAGGGTGATACCTGTCGATTGTATAGAAATGTGTAAAGAGATCCCATGCATGTTTTCCATCATAATTGGCATACATAACCAGAAAACAACCAAACAAACTCTTGTTTTATAGAAAACCAAAACAAAAACTGACATCAGTACTAGTATACTGGTCTGAATTATGGACGAAACTTAAATGTAATTCCTTATAGATGCTTTTGGTGTTATTCTAGAATAAGAAATAGAGTTTCCAATCAATTTTGATCTGTAATGCAAACTCTGTTTTGAATCCCAAGCGGCCAACCTCAAAAACAATATAGCGGGATAGCTGTTATTTAGAAAGTTTTTACATACTTTATATAATATATACTACGTACATACACATTCTCAAAAATGATAGAAGTTACTCGATATATGATGTTCACAATTTACAATAGATAGTCACTGATGTCTTAAACATACAATTTAATACCAACAAAAAGTCAAATAAAACTTTCCTACACAGGAATCATCGATCATGATCTTCTAAATCCAATATTTCTTTATCATTTTCACCATCATTACCGAAGTAAATTTCCTTTTTGGAATTGAAACCCCAAAAACGGCCCTCGAGAAAAGCCCTGTAGTCACTTTTCAGAGGTTTCTGGAAACAACTCATACCACAGTCATCCCAGCCGCTATTCGGCCCATTATTTGATCTGTTACCGCAACCAAACTAAACAACTCAGCAGAGGCCCCTGTAGTAGCCATCTTCCGCTATGCTGCTACAGAACACCATTTAAAACCCCTAATGCAAACCTTTATTAAGTAGATAACTAAGGTGAAACTCCAAATAAGTTCTGTCCTTACCAGATTTAATCCTCCTCTCAGATCTCCGCTCCCTAGCCCCCTTCTTTGATTCAGTGCCATTTGTAACATGAGAAGTTATTACTACTACAGATTATATAAGAATGTTATCACCCTCAAAAGTTCTTCAATGAGCTATCTCACTTAAGAAGACACGCTAGCGTTTTACATAAGAAAAAAAAAATCAGGGAAACCCTCTTTCTCATTGAATAAAATTATCCAGAATCCAACAAGATGGACACTACTTCATTTGCATAGGAAAGGAAACCACTTAAAAACAAAACAAGAAAACCTAACGCACTTAAAGCAAACAAAGACAGCAACTTCCCAAACAGACAGAACGACATATGCAGGTACCCACATGAAAGTTTCAAACAATACTAAACACACACAAAATCAAGAGGGGAAATGAAAAACCAAAAGACAAGAAGGAAACGTACTTAAGAGCAAGCTTTCTGTACGCCGTTTTAATTTCTTGATCGGTTGAATCCCTTGACACGGACAATACCTCGTATGGGTCACGTCGATTGGCTGGGGTAGACGGTCCTTCCATTTTTGAACCCATTCCCATTTACTACCCCTTCTCTCTCTTTCTCTTCAAACACCGTGCAGCTCCAAAGGTAATAAAAAAACGACCTTTGTGTTTCAGAAACAGTGTGGCATGTTACTCATCGACCCAGCTGCCCCAAGATTCGAATTCAAAAGCAAATAAGATGTTCCCAGCGAAGGAGGACGGCACGCGATTCAAAGCAGCATTGGATCGGTCGTGAGTTGGCTTCTTTCCTCGGAATGGTAAAAAGCAGAAAATTTGCGATGTGGAATTTGGGATCTAAGCGAAACCGTGAGAGAGGTCAATTTGAAATGAAGGAAGCGAAAGAAATATTGGGATTGGATTTTGAATTTGCAGGAAGAGAAAGAAGCTCGATTGAGTCTCGTAGGTATGGCTTCTGTGTGATACGTGCCGCTCCAAGACAAGTTCTTTCTTTTTATTTATTTTATTTCATTTTTTAGTTTAATTGGGAATTACGAATGCTCAAGGGTTAACGTTTGACCCCAATTACACTCCGCAAGTTTTCATTCACCGGTTTTTTAAACTCGTGTGGCTGGATTTTATTTTTTTGACATGTAATTTAGACTTGTTACGATGACATCAAAACATTACAGGCAAATTATACTTTTAGATATTGGTAAATATTTTTTAGTCCGTTCAAAATAAAATTTTATTTATCTTTGATAAATTAAAGTATTAAGTTTTATTTTAATTTTTAACTATAAAATCCTAAAAATTAGATTAGTATCTAACTTGTTCAGCGAATAAATCGCATATTAAACTTTATTTCAATAAAGTACTGATAACTCAACCCAAGGTTTGAGCACAATAAGTTAATTTTGGCTCGTTCAAAGAATTGTTACAATTATCACGGACAGATTTTATAAAAAATTGTTTTGCTAGGTGAGAATATGGTTCGTCTAGTAACTTCAAACATTAACCGAGTCTCATCTAACAATTTTTTTTTTTAAATCGAATGTTTTCACAAAATTAATTTTGTTCAATGAATTTACATTATTCAAAAAGACAAAATTGATAACCAGATTAACTCGGTTAATTAAAATTTAAATTATTCAAAATACTTAATTGAGATGCAAACTTAATTGAGACGTGGACTTATGAAATTTTGATAATCATATTATAATATGAGATATTATGAGTTGTATAATTACAGTATGAAATATTATGAGTATTTAAAATTTTTAGAATTTGTAAATATATGAGAAATATAAAATATATAACAGGCTTAAGTAAAACTGTCAAAACGGGTTGGAACTTGCGAGCCAACCCTGCTCACCACGGGTTGGGTTCAAATTTTTTTACAAATTTCAATACGAGTTGATTTTTGACCCGGCTCATCTAGAACCCGACTCATCCGGGTTGAACCCGTGGTGAGCCGGATTGGCTCACCAACCCTCCAGATAAAAGGGTTACACAAGTGTTTTTTATTAAGTTGGCCTTTACATTTGGGTAATGTTAGTTTTTGTTTTAACCAACACATAAATAATTTGTATTTTTTTTTATTTTGGTTTGTATTTGGATTGTATTAAAGTTTATTTATATTTTAATTAGATTATAATTTAGTTTTGACTTAAAATAAAATAAAAATATATATATTTTATTTAATTAAGTGAACCCGTGAGCCAACCTGTTTACCCCGCCAACCCATGGTGGGTCGGGCTGGGTTCAAATTATTTTGGCTCGCTAAAAAGTGAGCCGGGTTGGGTTGACTCACTAAATCATCAAACTGTAGTGGGTCGAGCCGGGTTGGATGTGTTATAAGAGGAATAATTTATTATATTTTTTTATATATATATATATATATATATATATATATATATATATATATATATAATACAAAGTCAAATGAGTTCATGTATTCTTTCTGAAAGTAAAGTTACAAAATTATTGATCCAAGAATTTTCTCTTTTCAAATGTAAATCTAAACAATATGCAAACTTAAATGAGTACGAACTTAAGCGAATATTTATTATATCCTCCTATGTTATTAAAATTAATTTAGTCTTCCTTAGTAATAATAATATTCTAAAATTTGGAACCTAATACAAGATATATGATCATAACATATTTTTAAGTGGAGAGAATTAATTTTCTTATTTTGATTATAACAATGACAAAATCATAAAAAAATAAAAAATATATATTCTACTTAAAAACCTGTTTGATTAAAATTGATTATTATCTTCCACTATAATAAAATACGTTCAAACTAGGAGAAAGATGAGGTATTAAAGAAAAAAAATAAATAAAAGAGGGAACCGAGTCTAGCTTCATTAAATAAGTGATTTTCGCGATAAATAACTCAAATGTTTAAAAAGGTTTAAGATAAAATATATTTTAGATTGATATTTTATTTTTAGTCCATACAAATATTTGGGTTGATTTTTAATAGTTGCGTCAAATTTAGTAAGTAATTTTGTACATAACAATATGTTTGACACGTCTATTAACTTTATTCATTATTTTAGTATTTCGTGTTGTTATCAATTAAATTAATCAAGTACATCGATATATATTTATTTTTGTTAAGCATTTTGGTTATGATCAAGAATAAATTGGTATCTTTTTTTTTTTAATATTTTTTAAAGGTGGGTGAATAAATTATTTAAATGAGTTAAATATCAAAATAATAGGAGAACTACTTTTTTTTCTCAATCCAAATAAAAGATAACAGCTTGAGTTTGTATAAGTATTCAAATTAAAAAAAAAATTCGATAACAAGTAAATCTAATTAGTATACAATACCTTATATATATATATATATATTTGCAAAGATATTTCGGGACCACTTAATAAAAAACATTGATCTTATTAAAGGAATCCATTTAATTTTAATGACCAAAAATAAAGTATCCAAATTTTATAGGACCAAATTCATAGATTAAAAGTGAATCAAATTTCTTTTGTCTCGTTTGTCTTTGTTCAATTTAGTAAAATTATTTATATTTAGGGTCCAATACCAGAAAAAACAAACTAAAATATAGTAGAGAGAAAATCCTACTTAATAAAGTACATATATATATATATATATATATATATATATATATATATATAAATTATTAAAATAAAGTAGATTGTTCTACTTATTATATTTTAGTTTGTTTTATCTAATAATCAACGTGGCAAAAAAAATCATAAAAAAATATACAGCTAAAGAATTGCCAATTTTATTATAAGTTGATGAAGTTTTTTTGTACCATGTAAAATTAGCAATTCAAATCAATAACTTTAACATTTTTTTTTTGTGGTTATAAATTTAGGGAAAGGGATGTTGAACGTATTTTACTCTTTAAAAGAAGTACACATGTCCTTCACTTTCTTTTTAATCAAATGGGTCTAAACAATATTATACTTTTAACTCTTCGAGTAAGACAATGAAGAGAGAAAGCAAAAAATAATGTTTTTTAAATAATATACTCTAAGCCATTTAGGTTGGGGTTACGTGTATAGACTTTGAGAGGCTTCTTAATGGGTGCACACTAACAAAGAAAATAATGTTAATAATATTGTTTTAGATGTCTTTTTGCACAACATTATTGTCATTTTCCAAACCACGTACAGATTCCTCAGCTTTCGCCCTATGATTTAATTGCATGCGTAGGGGAATCAGTGTGTTGAATTTTACTCAAGAAATTAATTTGAGTTTAACCAAACTGGATTAAAAATATATGTATATTTTCAGCTCTTCTCTTCTTCTAATTTATTCCTTGTCATGTTTTCAGCCTTCTGCTAAGACTTTACTCAATACAATTAAAACAACCTTTTTTTTTATCTTTCTTACAATCTGGACAGATAAAAATAACCAAACCATGTCTATTATTTCTATTAATTATGGGTGATTTGTTTTTCTATAATGTTGTATTTGCATTTGGAAAACCACATGCAACACTGCTTCAAACGTTGGATTAGGTTGAAGAAAAGAATTGTCCAAAAGTTTTTGGTTTGTGATCATGATCACGTAATGTTTTTTGCATATATAAAAAAATATACATGTTAAGTTTTGAACTTCACCTACTGCACTTAACTAACTCACAATAATTTAACTTTTGCACCCACTAGTGGTGGCTCATAAATGTTCGTAATACACTTTTCTGCTGAAGTTTGTTTCAACTATCTGTTTATTTTGGAAATAATAAGGTGGTTAGTTTGAAGTAAGAACTTCACTTCACTCCCTTAATTGATTCACAGTTGCTTTGGCAATGGCAGCTCATAGACTTGCTCTCGTAATCGAAAGCCCTTCAAAGGACGATGAGTTTCTGCTCCTGAAGCAGCGACGCCCTCCCAAATTCCACGACGAAGAATACGACTCTTTCGTGGATTCTGATCTCTGGGACTTGCCCTCGGCGCCGTTAAACCTGCTGCCACCAGAGTCAGACCCACCGCCTGTGGTGGAAGTTGCTCCCTCTCATGCCGAATTCGAGGACTTCGATTTGAGGAAATTCGATATCCGTTCGGCACTCAACGAGGTAGTGTTCTCAAATTTTGAATGTATCGAGTCTTTGCGCTTTGGTGATGACGAATTTGTGTGAAACGATATTCCGATTAGGTGTTTGGACAACTAGGGTTTGGGAGAGTTGAAGGAGGAGGTTGGAAGTTCCTTAAGTATGTAAAGGAAGCTGCCTTTGGACCTGATTCGCCCGTTAACACAGTCTTCATTGCTGGGAAATTGGTAGCGGTTGAGGACAAGAACTCTATAGGTTTGCTTGTTCTCATGTTTGTCTTTTGCACTTCTCATCATCATCATCATCATCATCATCATCATCATCATTACTAAAATTGTTTATTCTTGGTAATGAATGAATTGGGTTGTGTTGTGTGCTATAAATTTGTTGTGCAATTATATTGAATTTTATCTGTGCCCATACCTTGGACTGCCTCAAGATGGTGATGCTTGTTTGTTTATCTCTGTTCAGCTAGTTTCTGTTGCTCTGTTTTGTTTAAATTAGATTAAAAACTAACGTGAATTCGTACCGGAAGGATCCTCGCTATGTGAAGGTGTGAGAGATGGTCATTGTAGGCAGCCTTATCTTTGCCTATGCAAAGAAGCTATTTCTGGATTCAAAGCTTTGACCAACAAACAACTGTCGACATAGACTAAATTTTAGCCCCACCTTTGTTAAATTAGATCGTTGAGAAATTGTTCTGTCTAAGAAAATATGCATTTTTTTTCTTCTTTTGAACAGAACTTGGAAAGCTGAAGGGTGTTTGTGTCTGTTACTCTGTTACTTTGTTCGTTATTTGTGAAAGGTTAACTTCCTCTTTCATTTGGATTTTGGATGCGTTGCTAAAAGTTTTGATTCTCAGCATATGAAACAATCTTCCAAAGCAGCATAGTTTATTTACTGGTTATATGTTTACATATGCATGAGGTTAGAGATGATGCTAACGTGAACACTCAGCTTCACCTCTTGTTCATAAAATTGCCTCATCTATAACATTACATTATTATATATAACTATCATCCTTTTTGTTTTTATATTATTCCAATCATTAAACATGCATAAAATATATAATCTTTGTGATTTATTCCATGAAATCATTTTAGGAAGTGATGTTTGAGTACCACTTAATCAAGAAACAAGTGTCAGAGATAAAAAAATGTTGATAGAAACAACTTTCACTCTCAGCACTTGTTTGTATAAAATTATAATTGGTATATACATCTGAGTTTTCATAAGTTTAATTTAATAATGATTTTCAATTTGAATATGGTTTCACTCTCACCACTTGTTTGTATATACTATGTGTGTGTGCATAAATACATACTTAATATATTTGAACATATCGTATTTTATGTTTTATTAAGATGAGACAAATCGTCATGTTGGATACGTGTATAGTATCCCTCCATCATAGAGCAAGTGTTTTCTCCGTGGGAGTTTTTCCCGTTGTATACTTTTTGTGAGCAATCTAGCTAGTTTGAATGAATCACAACCCATTCTCTAATGCAAATGTATACTTTCAAGCACCATTAATCTATCTTGTTTTGTTCATTTTTAAATTTCAATTGTGTCAATAACATTTTTTAATTAATTTTAGATATTTATAAATCTATTCAGATTCATACAGATGGATGTCTGTCCAAAGCTGTCTTAACTGGATCCAGGAATTGAAACCATGTGGAGATCGGGTTGGACCATTGGTTGTTCTTGGTCGTATAAATGAATCATCTTTTTCTACAAAGTGGGAAGTCCCACCAGCCATAAACCATCAGGTTTTCTTTCTTTAAATTTCCTCCATTTCCTTGGTGGGAGCATATATTATTATTGAATATTGGGAATTACAACTTTTAAATAAATAGGGAAGCTGTGATACTGGAGAAGCTGTAGTTTTCTAAATTAGGGCAAGAATTTAAATAAACTGTAAAGCCACTTGTTTTCAGTGGCTATTTTGAAAGATTTTGTCAAATCAAATCTCTGGGAGCAGTAATTTTCCAAATGCTGTCATGGCTTGTCAGTATTGCATCAATAATACACCCCAGACCCCACTCTAAAACATTACTTTTTGGATTTGTTTTCCTATGTTGAGGCAAGGCTCTAGCACTGAAATTTAGCATATGTTTAGTTTACTAGATTTTCACTGCCCTTCTATATCTTCACTGGCAAATCTGCTCAGTCACTTTGTTAAGTGCTTACGGGTTAAAAGGACAAAAACATTCTTCAATTGAGTAACACATACGGTTAATCTTCAGCAAGTCAAAACTTTGTAGTCCAAGAACATAGCTGTATCTGGATATCTCTGTACATAGAAAGGAGAAAGGGGAAGCTGGCTTTTTATCCTTCAAAGTCATTATTTTATAATCTGCTGCAAAATGAAGTTTGTTTTCATTTTCAGGAGTATCCACCTGGTGTTATCATTATACCTATGAAAAGTAGGACATTAAGGCCTTTTCACACCACAAATTTGGTGGTGTTTGCACCTGAAAATGTTCCAAATAATTCTGAAGAAAATAATTTTGTTGTAAGTGGAGATGCACTCATAGTTGATCCAGGATGCCTATCTGAATTCCACGTAGAGGTATACTTCCAGATTTCATCTAGCTTGTGCATGTAGTCCATAGCATATGGCCTTTGATTCATCTTATATCCAGTTTTCAATTCCATATTCATGTTATGGGCATTTCAGTTTATACTTGATCATACTGAGTTAACTGTTTCTGCATTTAGTTTGATGTTACTTATGCAAAAGCAGAAATAAGTCATTTGTTTGAGTGTAATGACTGTAAGTTTTTTCTACTCTAGTGCAAGTCATGTGATTTTTGAGGAATTTACATGGAGATATATGTTTGATGTTTCATTCCCCTCCCCGATATATACCTTCTATTATTGGTTGATTTCTTGTTTGGCTTTTGAAATTTGGTCTTCTCATCAATTAAATCTTAACATGTCACTCTGTAATGATCAGCTAGAGAAAGTTGTTAATGCTTTGCCAAGACGGTTAGTGGTCTTTGTCACTCATCATCATCATGATCATGTAGACGGTGAGTCTTTATTTAACTTCATTGACTTATGCTTTTTAAGGTAGATTGTGCTACCAGTATAGTTGGTGAATGGTGAGGTAGCAATGATAAATAGTCATTTATACATTGTTAGACCTTAAAGCTAAATTAGAACCAAGAAGCAGCAAAGATATAATCTTATAATTGTTAATTTCCCATGTAAAAATCATTACTTGTTCCCCTCTTCTGGTATGATATTGACTGTAATGGACATACTGTTGTATTTCAGAAACAAACGTTTCAAATATATTTTTTCACCCTTTGTGACAGGTCTCTCAGTTATCCAGAAGTGCAATCCTGATGCTATTTTGTTAGCCCATGAAAAGACCAAGCATCGCATAAGCAGAGGTTATGTTGTTATTTTCATTTCAATAATGTTACATGTGTACAGTTTGCAACTTGTTTTTTTCTAGTTTTACATTGGATAATTTTTTCCTTAAGCACTTATAGGAGAAGAAAATAAGGAGGTAAAGTGGATTAAGCTTCTCCTACAAGTTAACAAATCAACTATGCCCTAAACTTTTACAGAAACACTTTCATTTAACTTCTCCAAAAGCTCTTGTCCATAAGTTTAGTTTAGTTTGATTTGTGGAAGAAAAAACACAAGGCCTTGTTATTTTCTGTTCCTAAAGGGACATGTGGGGGAATTTTTCCAAAAAATGCCTAACTTAATAGTTTAAAACTAGAACCGATAAAATAAATTTACACAACTAGGAACTAAATTACGCACATCCATGGTGATGCAAGATATATTATGTATTCGTGTTGATATTTCATAAAAACCTGGGTTTTGAGTAAAAACTTATGAATCGACTTTCATATGAACTTTAAAATGGTCACATTAAAGGTTCAAAACCCAAACTTTTGGTATCAACTTGATTAATACTTGTGATTCATGATAATTGTATTTGTTGCTATTTATATGTTAGGTGAGAGATGCTAAAGGATATGCTTGGTGTAGTATTATGCAATCAGGGTCTTGATAAAGTTAGTGAAATTTCAGGACAAGAGAGCAGAAGCAGTACAGCTGGTTGCATGTTTTTGGCGTCTTGGATCTTATTTTCTTACAATTAGACCCCAAAGATCAAAATTCGAACAGATTGTTTGGAATCATTAAAAATGGATTTTTGATTTGATTAAGAAACCAATTCCCAAGTCATTTAAAAAAAATATTCGCAACTCATTTAAAATATGTTTGGAACGTGTTACACATAAATTTAATTCATTTCATTCTCAACTTCCATTGCTTATTAGAATAATAGAATTTCTCCCTCAAAAAATCTAATTAGTGCTAAATAATCAATCCAAATCATTAAAACTAAATTTGAATCAAATCCACTAATATTCCATTTGCACCTGATTTGAGCTAATTTCTAAATGTACACAACACTTGTTTTCAAAGGATTTCAACATCTTATCCGTTTTGGTTTGATACTTTCCTTACAAATATATCAATATGCTTCCAAATTATGGTTGCAGATTGACTGGAAGTGAGTTATCCTTCACCGAAAATTTTTCAGTCATTTTCATGCATATTTTGATGACAGTGCTATAGGCATTCTTGTGTTGCATATTGGAGTCAATTCACAATTAAATTTGTTATTCATATATGTGTATATGACTACTGATATACAGTTCTATTAAATTTATATTTCATGATGACAGATGATTGGTCACTTGGCTATACCTCAGTTACAGGGGATGAAGACATTGTCATTGGTGGTCATAGATTGAGAGTAATTTATGCACCGGTACTTTTCACCTGCATAATCCTAGTTGGCTTGAAATATCTTGTCTTGATCTTATTTAAGGCACACCCACTATTTTAAAAGATTTGTATGAGATGCACATTACAAACCATTCAAGGGCAAATTTGAGCAGTTAAGCATATAGGAAGATAAACTTGAATAATGAAAGGAAATAAAGAAATATATTATTAATAACAATCATGCTATCACATTGTCAACTCTTCTATTTTTAACAACCACATTATCTTCAGAAGGGAAATAAAATCTGATGGAATGAATGTGAAGATTCTAATGACTTTTTTAACAACCACATTATCCAGTTAAATTAAGTATTACTTTAATTCTTAACGGAGTTTTTTTGAAGTCATAAGTATGGTGAGAACATATTTGTTCTCCATAAAGATGCTTTCGTTTTCTGCGAAATTTGAAAATTATGTTTGGTTCAGGGACATACAGATGGCCATATGGCACTGCTTCATGCAAATTCTCATTCCTTGATTGTTGGTGATCATTGTCTGGGGTAAGATTCCGTGCTAGATAATAGATAGTAAGTAAAGAAAGTTTAAATATCATGGATGGAATCGATACACTTTGAAAGTTCATATGTTTCATGTTTTTACTCATATTGGGATGGTTGTGAAACTTTCATTACATTTGAATGCTTATCATTTGAAATAATTTCTTAGTTGGGCTTTGGACTTCTGTTTTGTAGATACTTGAAATTGTAGTAAACTATTTTACTTTTAGAGTCCCGATGACTTTTTTGAAGTGTATGTCTGTGCTGTATTTTTTCTAATTATTACTTACATTTTTTATTTAATAAAAAAATAAACAAATATTGCATGTTACACAAGTTGGTGAACTTTCTGAGTTTATGAGATGATTGAAGTTAGCTCATTTGCTGTCTAGAAGTCAATAAAGAGTAAATTATCTACTTTCAACTTTACTCTTTTCTTTCTAGTTAGTGAATTTAGTAAAGACATAAAGGAGAATCAATCTGCTAGAATTACCTTCATCAAAATCCTCTTGTCAAGAATTGATGAGGGAATACATTGTCTACTTAGTTCTAATGCAGACAAAGAAATGGTTTGGCATGCTGAATTTGTGTTATTTTATCCAACGTTGAAGCCATCTCATTTCCTCTCTGCAGTTACAATTATTTCAAATACCTACTTATATTGAAGTTCTTTTGATAATTACTCTGTTAAATTATTAATTTATTTTGTTTCAGTCAGGGAAGTGCTGTGTTGGATGCAAGAGCTGGTGGAAATATGTTTGTAAGTGCAAAAAGACGTCATGTTGGAAATGCATATTATACAGTTTAAATTATAGACTAAGATTCGCTGATAAGAATGTTGAAGACTTGGAGTAAGACCCATTATTCTGCATTTCTGACAAAAGTATCTCTAGACCTAATGGGACAGTTCCTTTGAATGAGACTGTCTTTTAGGATCCAGTTCCCGGTAGTCTAGTGCTATCATCATTTTGCACCCTTTTTCTATATTATTTTAGTGACAGTAATAATTTAGTAGTTGGCTGCTCTTGTTGGAAAGTCTGAACTGACTTAAAGCAATCACCCTTAGCTTATTTTAATTGTGGTTTATGAAAATTCGTTAGCTGTCTCATATGAATACCTATAGAAGGGTTAACCTGGAAGGCAGTGAAGTATGAATGATTGTAATTGTCATCATTCCCTTTCTGTCATGCCAAGTCTCAAAACTTGTGTCATTTGACATGGTGCTTCTGTTAACTCTCAAAGTCAGCACTGTAGAAAAATAACCTTTAAGAGTTGTTGTGTTTATCTCTATGGATGTTACTTTTCATGGCACTAAACCTTTTCATACCCAGCCATTAGCTTCATGGGGAGAGTAATCTAGAGGTCAGCAATTGTTGAGTCATTACCTTTTCTTATGGTGCAAGATTCTCAAGACTCCATTCTTGAAGAAGATACCACTGAGGAAGCCATGGACGAGGCAGGAAAGGTAGATCAATTCTATGGGAAGAATTATCAAGGAGAAAGAAACCCTCTCTTGTCTTGTAGATAGTTTACTTGTTCCGTGCATTTAATTTGTAAAATTCTATTGAGGGTTTGTTCTAAAGTGTTATTAATGACCAATCAATTGCTTTGATCAATTGGCTTGAGAGGAAGGACACGGAAAAAATCTAAAGTACTTTCTTGGGATAGAGATAGCCTATTCCACACTAGGTATCTTTATCTCCCAAAGGAAATATGTACTTAGTCTTGTCAAAGAAACATGTAAATTGGGGTGCAAAACATTCAAAATTCTCATTGAGCAAAATTACAATTTTGGAATTGATAAGGAAAGTTCAACAATAGAGAAGGCTCAATACCAAAGAGTAGTGGAAAAACTCATTGATTACAAGTGTGGTAAGTCAATTTGTGCATAATCTTTAACAGAGATTCCTCGAACAATAGATGAAATTCTTCAATTTTTGAAAGCAAGTTTAGATAGAGGACTTTTATTCACAAGAGAAGATACATCATATTCATGGAAGTGTATACATATGTAAACATTGCAAACTTTGTAGTTGACAGAAGATCCAGCTCAAGGTATTGTGTTAAAGAAATCGTATGATATGTTGGAGTAAAAGAATACAATGTAATTGCTCAATCTAGTGTAGAAAAGAAGTTGTGACCTATGACACACACTATATCTGTTGTATGTTTGGTGAACATACTTGATTACCTAAAAATAAAGTATGGAGACCCTATGAAGCTGTTTTTTATAATAGTTAAACTATGTGCACTGCACATAACTACTTACAAAAGGACAAATCAAGCAATAAAGATTGATGGACACTACATCGAAGAGAAGCTGGACAATGGTCTAATAGCTACAACCTACACCCCTTATGGGGCTTCATTGGTTGATGTTGTCACCATGGGACACCCTATAGTGAGATTCCGAGAACTTACTAACAAATTAGGATTAATTTATATCCATTCATCAACTCGAGAGAAAGTGCTGTACATGCAATAAAATCCCACTGTGTATTTGTTACTGGGTTGATTTGTTTTTCTTTCCTACTTTCCCTACTTTTATTAATACGTTTAGTTTTCCTTTTTCTTTAGTAAGTTTAGCATATAAAAAGGTATAAAAGCTTGTATTGTAAACACAAAATACATTAAATTATTCTTTTTATAGTTGAAGTTGTCTTCCTAATATAGTGTGCTTGGAGGGAAACTAAGGGAAGGGGAGTGGATTATTTCTTAATCCATTCTCATCCTTTGTTAGGAGGAAACGGAGAGGAGCAAAATTCCTCCTTATTCAAAATTTTCTCTATTATGATATCAAGGGAATTTAGAGAGGAGGGGAGATGATTTATAAATTATAACATTTATAGTGTATTGACCAAAACAACACTATTTATATTTTGAACTCCAAAATTATATGGTATTAAAGTAAAATAATTTTAAGATCCCTCTTCTCTCCCTGTGAACCAAACAAGAAAAGGTTACTTTCCCTCTCTTCCATTGAAATCCCTCCCCCTCTCTCAACCAGACTTAATACATAATGTCTAATTAAAATTTGTCCCCTCCCTTCTTCACTCCATTAAAGTCCCTCCCCTCCCTTATAGATATGTGCAAAGTACAGTTACATCTCTGGAAGTGTTCCATGCATTGGGAAATATGTCTGTCTTCGTGATGCACCCCATAGCATCTTCACCTTCAAAAGAAGGCAACGTTTTTCCACTTTGCAAAACAGAGGAACTTATTTGACAAAGTGGGAGTGGAGTATGGTACTGCTTTTGGTGATCCCTGTGATATCAAACTAGAGAATGATGTTTGTTGGTGCTGCAGCTGGAATCCATCCTGCACTTCAGCGTGTAAAATTAGGACTTGATCTTAGTCACACTAGTCATCAATCGGTTGGGTTGTATGTTCTTTCTGTGTCATGTTATGTGAGTGCACCGGTTGATCTTGTCCCATGAGTAATAATACTTGGTTTCTCAAACTTGAACTATTAGTGGGCAACACATGTCTCTTGGACATCCAGTTGACCATTCTAATCAGAATTCGTATTACTAGGAATTAATTAAGATGGAAATGCTAGAAATTATGTGCAGAAGCTAGAGAGAGTTCTTTAGGCTCATAAAAATCAACTGTATTCTCCATATGATCCCATCTTATTCCCTCCTCCTTTATCTAACGTATTTAAAATTTTCTCTTTCTTTAACCAACTCTAACCTCCCACTAGAAATTCCCTCCTAAGGTTGTTCTAAGCACTTTGGCATCTAGGCTTATGTGTAGAGACTGAGAGGCTTCCCAAGAATAGTAGGCCTGGGTTCCCATAAAAAGTACACTAAGGGCATCTCTGATGCAGGAGTCATAACTAAGTTCATAAGTTTAAGCTTTAGATCTTATAAGATATTCTTACTAGAAAATGCTGATGTCGCATGAAATTTAAGACTCTGCTTGGATCATAAGAATAAAAAGAGTTTATTTTAGTTTTGAAAACTTAAACTGTAAATAAAAAATTATTAAAATGTGGGTCTTGTAAGACCTTTGCTTTGAAGAAAAAATTGCAAGGTCTTAAAAGTGATGTAACACAGTGAGACCCACATAAAGTTAAATAAGATACCATAGTAGGACCCTTGCATAGGAAATGACATAACAAATAAAATGAAGTTAATAATATTTGTTTTTTGGATGTCCTTTTGCTCAACATAAAGCTGCCATTTGCAGGAGTACTTCCAAACCACATACAAATTTCTGGAGCTTTCACCACATGCTTTAATACCAATGCACGGGAGGGTTAATGTCTGGCCAAAACAGATGCTGTGTGGATATCTAAAGTAGTGATCATATATTACTTTCTTCCCTTTACTAGATAGCTTAATGTTGATATCTTATGTCAGAGTCGACAACTAGGTGGATTTTTATCATTATTTTCAGGAACCGCAGAAATAGAGAAGCTAATATCCTGAAAGCAATTGAAGGTGGAGCAAAAACTTTGTTTGACATTGTACAATATGTGTATTCTGATGTTGACCGTGGTGCCTGGGTTGCTGCATCAGCAAATGTGAGGCTCCATGTGGATCATCTAGCTCAACAACAGAAGTTACCAAAGGTAATGACTCGTATTTATTTGAGAATCTTTAGTATCTGTTGGTGAAAGATCCTTGTCTAAGATTGCAGTCCTAGTCAGCTTTATTTGCTTAGTTGTTGGCATTTTAATATTTACTGCATGCTCTGCGTCTCTCCTTGAAGTCTCTTCCCTGAGTATTTTGGTACATTCTCTGGGAGTATCATTACACTACTCAAATAAGACTGTGATTTTTGAGATTATGCCTTTAGATACTGTCAAAGTGGTTTTAATTTTGAATAAATCAAGGTAAAAAGTGTTATTTTGCTAGAGAAAATAAGTTAGTTTCTGAGTTTATTTTCCATGATCAATAGTAGTTAGTAAAATCATGAAGCAGGGGATGGAGCCACTTGTAGTCTGATAATTACACTACTTTAGAGATAGTACAATTATAATATAAAAAAGTTATATTAAGAAAAAAGCTTGATGCGATGTTGTATGCACTTTTTCAGCTCCTCTTCTTTATTCGTTGTTTTGTTTTCATCCCTTATGAGCAAAATAGCCCTTTCTCATCTGACTTTCTTTCTAACCATGTAAAGAATCTGGTACCTGAAATGTCAAATAGCTCTGATCAACGTGGACAGAAAAAAATAACAAAACCTTGACAACTATTTCTAATAGGATAATGTTTTTCTAGAATGTTGGATTTTAGTTAGGGAAATCAGACTTAACTGCTTCTAACTTTGGCATTAATTACTTTCCTCCTGCATATCAATATTTATTGCTTTGTTCTTATATGATTGATTAGTTTGAATGGCAGAATAGTGCATAATTCATTGAATTGCAGTTTTACCATTTGTCTTGAGAAAATTGTTCAACGTAATTTGATAAGTGTTCCACATTGAATGAAACTTAGACAATTTTTGTGAGAATGTGCAGGATTTCTCTCTGGAAACATACAATTCCAGTTTGGTTACATTTGTTGACAATGTGGGTAAACTATAATCGTGAAGACCTGCATGATTGGCTGGGTGACTGTCGATTAGTTACTTCAATTGCATTTTTTTGAGAAAAATGAGTCTATCCTCCAAGTTGTTTGCGTTGAAATAGCCCTAGATAACCCTAGATAACGGGAACTCTGTGCAAACTATCCCTTGTTTAATAACTGAGGATAATGACTTGTGAGATTGGCTGTAATTCTTTCATGGAACTGACAGAACATGCTCTCCTTTAGGATTTTTCAACCCAGAAGTTCAAAAATACCTGTGGGCTGCATTTTTTATCTCGATGGATATGGGCTTACACTAGTGGCAGTTTATTACATCAAATAGGGAGGTCTTCATTTCTTATTGGGGGTGTTCTTGTATGCACTGCTGCATTATACTATCGAAACAAGTTCGCTAAATAACCAGGTGTATCTCTGAGAGAGTCATTTTCACTGTGATGATGGGGAAGTGGGATTGCTTAATGGCACAACATGTATGAGAAGGAAGTAGAGTGTAAATTGTGAGCTTTGATGTAACATGCTATTATATTATTGGAAGACCACTTCCAGACTTTAGAGGCGTTTGAGATGTTCTCAGCGAGTTTGTCGTCCATTTACTGGAAAACAGTTTTAATATTATTTTTTGTGCAATTTGCTTGAATAGTCTAATGGTTGAATCTTGTTTGCAGCATCACTTACCCAGTTTCTTAATTTTTTTTTTTAAAAATGATCCATTTTGATAAATTTAAAAAAAAATAAAAAATTCGAAGTCAACAAGTGTAGAAAAGTTGTCATCTCCTAATCTCCTAACGAATAGAAAACTTACGGGAACATTTACAAAGTTCATAGTTTAATAATTATTTATAGTTTATCTTGCTAAATTAAAACAAACATTTTTATTATTGAATGTCTTATGTCTTATTTACGAAGTTAATTTTTCCATTTAATTTTGACAAATTAACTTACAAAAAGATTTTTGTTCTCTATCTTACACTTGGTTATGAAAAGGTTTGTTCAAATACACCCTAGTAGCGTGTTTGGATGGACAAATTTATACAGTAATTTATTTTTATCAAATAATTTAAAATTTTACTTTCAGAACAAAATATGTTATTTGGATAATAAAAGTTAAAATAAATTTATAATAATAATTATGTTATTTAAATTATAGAAATTCAAAGTTAGAGAGAGGAAACAACGATACAACAATTAAAAATACCAAAGGATGAATAGAAATAATTATTCTAAACTCCCAACAATAAAAACTGATAGTGACAATTACAGAAAATGATACAAATAATTTTAACCAAAAAAAAAATTATGTGAGAAGTAAAAGATCACAAGTAAAAAAAGTAAAAATAAATCAATCAAGTTCCACGTGCTTCCAATTCTAATGCTTAATATGAAAAACAATATGCTACAAATCTCTTTTCAATTTTGAGCTCAATCAGAAGCTAAAATCGAAATTTGAAAATGTTCAATAAATATATAAATTAATGGTTGGAAGTAAAGTTGTCAAAATGGGTTGGAACCCGCGGGTCAACTTGACTCACCACGGGTTTGGACCGGGCTGAGTTGAAATTTTTTTACAAATTTCAATACGGGTTGATTTTTTACCCGATTCACGCGGGTTCAACCCGTGGTGAGCCGGGTTGGCTCACCAATCCGCAAATAAAAGGGTCACACAAGTATTTTTTTTTATTAAGTTGGGCTTTACATTTGGGTCATGTTAGGTTTTTTTAGCCACTGCATAAATAACTTGTATTTTTTTATTTTGGTTTGTATTTGGATTGTATTAAAGTTTATTTAAATTTTAATTAGAATTAGAATTTAATTTTGACTGAAAAAGAAAATAAAAAAATTGTATTTTTTTTAATTAAGTGAACTCGTGAGCCAATCCGTGGTAGGCCAGGCCAGGTTCAAATTTTTTTGGCTCGCTAAAAGGTGAGCCGGGTTGGATTGGCTCACTAAATCATCAACCCGTGGTGGCAGATCTTACTCAATATTTGTGGGGGTGCCAAAATACACTTAAAATTTATATATTTAATTATGGATCCGTAAGATTATTGAACTCAATAATAATAGAATCAGTACTAAAATTGTCAGTTATATTTTTGTTTTCAATGTAAATAATCATATCATCGGCAACAAATTCATCCTCCATTTTATTTTGCAATCTTATTTTAATAATTTTCATTGTAGAAAATTATCTTTCTATTATAGTTGTAGAAACAAAAAGAGTTAAAATAAGACGAGACGGATTAAAGAATCAATAATCAAGTAGATGTAATTGACTTCCTATTTTTGTCAAAGATTGATTTTTTTCTATTTTCTTTCTCACGGTAGCTTCCATTTTATCACTTCTAAATAATTAATTTACTCTTTTATTTCTTCATCAATATACTTATATTTTTTTTTTAAACAAAAAGACTAAAAGATAATTTATCATAATCTAAATAAAAATTGTGATACATAGTTAATAAAAGAAAAATAATGAAATACCAAATGAAACTAGTTATTAAAAAGCACTTAGTACATTATTTTTTCTTCTATATTTATAAAAATGAATATATCAAATACTCGTAAGATAAAAAAATTAATATTAATTATTAAACTAATATTTCACTATTAGTTGAGAAAAAAAGAATTACTTTTTTTCTTTAATAATAGAAGAAAACATACAAAAAATGAGAACACAAAATAATAAATTTGTGTTCAATTTTTTTTTCTTCATAAACAAAAAAAAACAAAACAAATAAAAGTCTAAAGTAGGTACAATATGCGAGAAATTCAAAAAATAGTGAGAGAGAAAATAAAAAATATCTTAATAAATTTGTTTATTTGTTATTAAATTTAATTTTATGCTTTATTATTTATTAACATTAAATGTTATATTTTATAAAATAAATAAAAAGATACCTATTTTAATTTTTATCAATTTCCAATATATACTTTTATTATTTAAAAAATTTCAAAAAATCAAAATTCTTATATATAATTTAAAAAATAAAAAACAAAACAATTTTCATATAACATAAATAAAAAGAATTTCAAAAAAAAATTGGGGGGGCCACGACTCCCCTGTCCCTTCAATGGTCTGTCATTGCCTGTTCTGACAGCTCTAGTTGGAAGTCTAACATCGACTAGAAATAAGGCAATTTCATAATATATAAATCGATGCAAATATCACCTTATAAGCCCATTTTATGGAATTGAGTTAAGTTTAAAGTTCAATTTTTAATATAATATTAAAGTCATAATCAGAAAACCTATTTTAGCGAGATTTCTATTTCTTGGACATTCACCCACTATCTCAAACCACCCTCGTTCAATTTTATAAACAATTTTAATTCAATAAAAAAATCTTAAAATTGTGAAATTTTATATCCAACTAAATGTATCGTACCATTCAAAATCAAACTGAGTTGGAGTGAGATGATCAAGGCATCCCTCGTTGAAAAAATTATACAGAACATTTTATATTTTATCTCTTTTTTTTTCTATCTATATGAATAAAGTATTGTAAATTTATATTTCTAAGGTTTGTCTTTTAATGGTTAATTTTGCTTTTACATATTTTATTGTATTTTTAATTCTTTGAACATTTGATGTTTATTCATTCGAACGTTTTATTTGATCACTCAATTAATTTCAGTGTGCTGCAATAATAATAATAATAATAATAATTATTATTATTATTATTATTATTACTTCATAATTTTCATCTTGTTAAATATTATTTATGTATAGATCATGATATTATGACTCTCATTTTTTATTTTTTAATTTGATTTATGGTAGATAATTAATTAATGCATCATTATTTTTTTTTCTAAAAAAATCAATGATGTACGGTAAACCAAATCACCAAAAAATAAAAGATAAGAATCATAAAGTCTAAAATTGTTATGCACCTATTGTCGGGGTAGCAATGTTTTTCGGTTTTGTCACCTTATAATCACGATCAACCGGTTCTGTTTGGCATTAGTTATTTCTTTTAATTCATAAAAATTTATCACAAATGTCACGATCTTTAATCTGTTAAGTTAAATACTTTACGGTTTAATAATAGTTTTCAACTTCGTTATTTTTTATGATAGAAGTATATATTAAATTGATTATGTAAAAAAATTCTACCAATGACGTATAGTCATATATTATTATTCAACGCAATTTGTCAAATTATAAACAAACAATCTGTGAATTAAGTTATTGTAGCATCGTCTATGAACATTTGGCCACGAGATAAAAACAAGGAATATATTAAATTAGTTGAGAAATAATTGGTGGGAAGAAAGGGATTAACACATAACTTCGGTGGCAACGGATTCTCGTCGTGTCTTCAATACTTCTGACTAAAAAATGTTACGTTGAAAGCATCAGAATAATATGTTAATCTCAATCTCACCCTTTCGTTCTCTGGAATTTGAGAAAAAAAAAATTACATTTCCCTTTTTTGTTAAGTAAAATTGTAAATGTGTTTTTTGAAATAAGTTATGTAAAATACATCCTTAAAGTTCATTTTCTGTTTATGCATTAATTGAAATGCCAAAAATCTCAGTTAAACTGGTTTGAATGATTCTCCAAACTTACACTTAATTTATCTGTTTAGTTTCTACTTTCTCACCCTTTTCTTCGCCTTCTTGCCAGTGGTTTCTGAAAACTTTCTGATGGATAGGGATAAATCTAAATATAAGTATGTGAAAAAACAAATCTAGAATAAAAAAAGATTAAATTTTGCATCGATCGCTATTTTCTACATAGTTTGGTCTTACTTTAAAAAAGAATAATTTAATATTTTATATTTTTAAAGTGATTCAAATTGTTTCTTTGGTCAACTTAATCTTCATCTTTCACCTTTTTTATTTCTTTCTCTCCTTTCTCTACTTCTCAAATGCATTTTTGTCCATTCTCTACCATACTTAACTTCTTCCTCCCTCCAACTTGCACCCACACCCAACCTCTTTTTTAACAAAAGTAATAACATAAAAAAAAAAACTCGTTTCTTGGATAAATAAAGAAAAAAACAATCTTTTTGTTATCCTTTTTAGTGTTGACAAAAATAAAATCCAAAAAGGTTTATATATACAATGCAAGAGAAGTTAAGTTGGAACAACATTTCAAATAAGGTTTCAAAACAAAGTTTTGTTTTCTATTTTTGAGAGAAAGAAAGAAGAATCGAATAAAAGGGAAAGAGAAAAAGATGAGTTTGAGTATAAGTATTTGGTGGGGAAAGAAAGGAAATGAGAATAAGGTTGATGGAGTGCAGTGGATAATGGGGGAAGAAAAAGAAAATTGAGGAGGAAAGTTTTTTAATAAATTTGTAAGAAAAATCTTATATAATATAAAAAATTTAATAGATTCTAAGAATTTTTGTTGGTAATAGATTTCTTTTGCAACTTTTACTTATATTTGTAAGAACATATTTTCGTTATGTTTTTTTTAAAATTACTAAGGCGTATATATGAATTACATATTTATTTAAGAATGTATATTAACACTTTATCCAAAGAATAATATCCTATTATTTCATGGATCTCCTCCAAAAAGTTGATTACTATTATATATATATATATATATCTATATATATATATATATATATATATATATATATATATATTTTAATATATATAATTTTTAAACATAACTTGTCCTAGTTGAACTGAATAATTTCGCATAAATCAGTTGACATATGGTTGTGGTTATTTCAACTAGTTATTAAACTCTTATGGATAATAATATGTTTAAAAATATATAAATGTCAACTTTTATTTTATTTGGAAGAAACTAGTATACAATTCACACTTGACAATTTCTCTTCTTAAGATGTTTTGACATTAACAAACTCTCTCATATTTATCTTCACGTGAAAAATTATCTCTCACAAGAAAATTATTAGATGATTATTAAAGATTACGTATTATTTAAAAGTACTACTATATACGATATAGGCGTAAATTTGATGTTATCAAATTGGTATTAGATGTTAAATTAGGCTTAATTAAAGTCTAGTTTCCTAAGATGAGAATAGAGTTTGAACTATGGTGCTATATGCTATTATATTACTCTTTATTCTCAGGTTCCCATATTCTTATCATGGGAGAGAATGTTAGAAATTTTAACATTAATTAAATGAATGACCAAATTATACTATACAAAATTTTCATATCATAGGCCCTTTAAAACTAAAAATATTAATGAAAGATTCTAAAAGTGTGGTTCTTATAACATCTTGTCATTTGAGCAAAATTTACAAAAAAAAAAAAGAAAAAGTCTTAAAAGTGATGAAACGTAATTTCTTATCACAATAAAAGTATTATTTAATTAGCTTAAACTTATATAAATTCACCTTATAAAAAATATTTATATATAATATGAGATATCCACTTTAGATGTCTGCTTTAGAACATAGAGTTCAGTCATCATTTGTATAAAAGGAGTTCTGTCATGAATTTATCTTTAAAAGACGTCTTAAAAGATGGAGGGAGATAAAAATATTTAAACTGTGTTGGACCTTGACTTCTAAGAGATGTAAGACTTATTGACTTGTTAGATGTATCGGAATACAAACAAATATAACTTAAAAATTTGTAAATGAAAACTTTATAGTTGACAATTAATTTTTTTAAAATAACATTTTTTTGCATTTTTTCTATCGTATTTTTTTTCTCTAAATGAGTAATTATAATTTTCAATGTATTTATCTTTTATTTTATTTTTATTTTTGTACACTTTGTTTTATTTTCCTTTTTTTTTTCAACTGAAAACAGAGTTACAATCTCACCCACCTCTCTTTCATAGGTTCAAAAAGTAAGGTCTTCTCCTCTACCCATTTTACACGGTTCAACTTATCTATGCACGACATGCGTTGTCTCATTCTATTATTAGCATTGCCACCCACATTGACTTTTCTTATAACCTTTTCAGAAACTAGACTTTCATACCCTTTGGAAAAACCACACCGCTTAACAACTCTACCCTAACAACACTATTATGAACAAGTACCGATATACAAGAGTCATCAAATTTTATTTGACAACAATTTTTTTCAAAAACACAAATTCACACGCGTCTAATATAACTACAATTCTATTAATGCTCATTTCTTGCATTATTCTCAGCATATCGTTTTTGATTATTGGATTGAATTTTAGTTTTGTGGAGAAATTATTCAAGATGCTCCCATCTTCCACGAGACCTCTCTTCTGTATATAAAACACTTTTTTATTTGTTTTACGAAAAGTTCCACAGAAATGGAATGGTCGAAACTTCAGTGACCAACCACGTAAGAAAAGGAGGTGTTGAAAAATATGTAGTTGGCGGCTACATAACCCTAACCAGGTCTTCGTCGTAACATACGTTTTGAGAGAAAGAAAACGTCTTTGTCGTTTCAGCATTGCACACTGTACCAGCAACAGGCGGCACCAGTTAACGACAACAGAATCTGCATTTTCCTTGTAAACTTCAACGCGTTATTTAATGATTTCCTACTTCCAATCACCCACATGTAATATATTTATTGGTTTCTTGTAACGAATTTGTATATAATTAATCTTCGACGGGTTTCCTAAACCCGCCATAACTGTTTCTGGATTTTTCAACTTCAGCTTTTATTCAAAGCTGTTACTATTCCAGGAGAGCATAAAAAATAAAGGAATATACTCATCATAAGTGACCATCGAGGACAACATAGCAGAAAAAGTCACCTATTCCAAGCCATCGACTCCTGTTTTTGAAGGGTCTGTTTGTGCCATAAATTGAGCAAAGGGATAGCTTTTCTTCTGCCTTTCTTGATCTCTCTCCACTTCCAGGGCTTTCTTTCTCTTTCACCCCTTTTTATTTTCTTTCTTTAAGCTTCCATCGATTTTTAAGTCTCAAACTAGGTAAACCTTATATATAGAAAACACTTTCATTTGATCTTTTATCGAGATATTTTAATCAGAAGATTAGTTCGTTGCTGATACAGTTGAGTTGAGTGTTTCATCAAGTAACGTATTTCTTATTGCTTCTTCTTTACAAGATTTTAACTTTGGCACCCATCGTATATACCCATATAGCAGAGTCATCAAGGAATTTGGTGTTTTTGTCCCCTGGAGAATGAAGGGCCAAAATAATCAATACCCCTTAAACTCTGTTTCCAAGTTTTTCAATGCTCAATTTCACTTTGTTCGGTTCCTCGCCTATATCGTTATTCTGGGCTTTGGTATAACCATTGGGGTTATCTTCAGTTTCTATCTAAGAAACTGCAACTTTAGTCTACAATTCACGCAGTTGTCACTCTCTTCCTTTCCGCGAACACAAATCCTGCCAACACCAACAACAAAACCAGAAATATCTAATCAAACTCAAATTCACACACTGATTCAAACTCAAACAGAAATCCAAACAGAAACTCGAGCTGAAATTCAAACTGAGAGTGTTCATGTAGGATTGAAGGATTTCCTTCAGCCTCCGCAAGTCGTGCATGATATGGACGATGAGGAATTGCTATGGAGAGCTTCAATGACAGCAAAGATCCCTGATTACCCATTTGACCGTGTTCCGAAGGTTGCCTTCATGTTCTTGACAAGGGGTCCTCTGTTTTTGGCACCTTTGTGGGAGAAATTCTTCGAAGGGCATGAAGGTTTGTACTCAATTTACGTGCACTCCAATCCATCCTACAATGGATCACAACCGGAGAGTCCTGTATTTGAAGGTCGGAGAATTCCCAGTAAGGTCAGTTGGTTTCTTATCCAGTTCCCTGTTACATTTACTATTGGTTTATTGTCAATTATGGAAATGACTATTCTTTGTGTGGGTGGGATCATTAACGTAGTCAACGACAAATATATCATCTACTGAGAACCTATAGCTACCTAATTGGAATGCATCATACAATATGCAAATTTTTGTTACCAAAAAAAAAAGTTCATACCCTATGACTGTATTTGTATTCTCTGTTGCAGGTGTCTTGTTATATTCTTATACTTGTAGCTAGCTATGCAATTGTTTAATGGTAAGAACAATTAAAAAAACCAATAGAGGGAAATGTGGAGAAGAAAATAGAACAGAAGAAAACTGGTTACAGCTAGCTGCTACTGGTTTAGGGAAACATTTCTAAATTAGCAAACCCCAATTGATAAAAGGACAATGATATCTACTACCTTTTAGTGTAAATTGTACACCATGTCAAGTCTTTACAAATTGATTCATTTGTCTTATCAGAAAGTAGTACTCATATTTTGTGTGGATCCTTTTTTACAGCCATAATTTCTTGTGTATAAAAATAAAGTAAAACGAATCTTAGTCCTCACATGATAGGGTACTACAGGTTTTAATTTTATTTCCATTATCTAGTTCCAATACCGATAATTTGCTTCAATTTAGAAAGAAACATTGGTTCTTTCATTATCTCATTATCTGCTATTATCATAATGCAGGAAGTGGAATGGGGCAATGTGAACATGATTGAAGCTGAACGTCGCTTGCTGGCCAATGCACTTCTTGATATCTCAAACCAACGCTTTGTACTGCTGTCAGAATCATGCATACCACTCTTCAATTTCTCAACCATCTACACTTACTTGATGAACTCTACCGAAAACTATGTCATGGCTTTTGATGATCCAAGTTCGGTTGGGCGAGGCCGATATAATATCCAGATGTTGCCCGACATCTCCCTCAACCAATGGAGAAAAGGGTCCCAATGGTTTGAAATGGACAGAGAGCTTGCACTAGAAGTAGTATCTGACAGAAAATATTTCCCAGTTTTTCAAGACTACTGCAAAGGTTCATGTTACGCAGATGAACATTACTTGCCAACGTATGTGAGCATCAAGTTTTGGGAGGGGAATTCTAACAGGAGTTTGACTTGGGTTGATTGGTCAAAGGGTGGTCCACACCCAGCTAAATTTCTGAGGTCGGAGATTACTGTGAAGTTCCTAGAGAGTTTAAGGAATCACAAATGCAAGTATAATAACGGAGATAGCATCAATGTCTGTTTTCTGTTTGCTAGGAAATTTGCACCTAGTACTGTGTCAAAGCTCACGAAGATTGCACCCATGGTAATGCATTTCTAATACTACCATAGGTACACAAACACAGGTTACCATTATGACCATTCATTCATTCTTTTTATCTTGTAAGTTTGTAGACTTGTTTAATCAAATACAGTGAGTTTTCCATTGGTTCCATACATCTGTCAATGATAATTGGATGTTTCAAAAATGGTGACAAAGTCGAAGAAATACAAAACCATTAAAAGATAATACACCTATTATAGTAGACATAAAAAATAAGGTAAGTGTGAAAGCACAAAAGAAAGAGCGAAACAAAATAATTTGGATACCTCCCTATTCCTTGACGGTCAAAAAAGACAACAAATGTTAATAATCAGTTAAATTTCGCTAATCAAACCAGGCATGCTTTACTTTTGAAACCCTTCTCATTACACAGTCCACGTCAACCATTATTGCACTGACCCAACAATGAGGTTCTTCACCCACATACCCCAAAGCATATAGTTGCCCTTTACCTCTCATTTTAGAGCTCTATTATGTTTAATAATTCATACAAACGCATCATTAATTTCACGCAGCTTTAATTAGCGGAAAACCTCGAAACCAAAATCAATCTTGACATTTAGGAAACTGGGCAAGGACTAGCACCAAACCAATACGAGATTAAAAATAATTAGGAAAACAAAACCCTCAATAATCTGATTTACAATACTACCACCATCCACACAACCTAGTTAGCACTCAGTCCCTTATTTCACTGACTTGTTCCACACGCATCTTCAGACAAGGAAGGTGACTCGGAAACAGAGTCCGTCGAGTCATGACACGGCGACACCTCCACCCCACGCAGCTCCTCAATCATCTTCACGACGTGGCTCATCCTGGGTCGTTGATCAGGGGCTGCCGCGGTACACGTCATCGCAATCTGAAGCAGCCCCACCATCTCCTCCTCTATATCCTTATACCTCATCAGCTCCAGATCAAACACTTCAGCCGTCCATTCCTCTCTCACCACTGACTGGACCCACCTCGGCAGGTCCACCACGCCACCGTAAGCACTGCCGGCACTCTCCACCACGGAGGGGCATTTCCCTGTCAGAATCTCGAGCAGGAGCACACCGAAAGAGTACACGTCAGACTTCTGGGTCTGTTTTCGACCATCCGATGCCTCCGGCGCGCGATAGCCGTTGGGCCTCCCACCCAATGGGCCTGGGCCCGCGAAAACCGAGAGCCCAAAATCAGACACGTGCGCGTTGCCCTGCTTGTCGAGTAAGACGTTGGTGGATTTGATGTTACCGTGGGTGAGTCTAAGGGACTTGCACGAGTTATGAATGAAAGCCACGCCTCTCGCCGCTCCCGCTGCTATTTTCAGCCTCGTGGTCCAGTCCAGTGGGGTTCGTCCGGGTCCTCGGTTCCCTGTCGGAAGCACACCAATTCGACCATCAGGTTCCATTTAATTACACATTTGCCACTACATATATAACTTTCAATTTCCTGATGCAAACACCTACTATGCACTTTTTCGACATTCAACTGCCAAAAGATAAAGCTAAAGGCCAAATGTTGCAGGAAAAGAACATAAAGCACTATACTTCTCCTATTCTTTAATTTTTTTATTATTGAAAAGCAGTCCAAGACAAAGAAAAATCAGTCTGCATGGTACAATACATTGTCCCGATTCCCAGGGGTTTATGATTGTGATTTGTACAGCAACTGTTCAGTTAACAGTTCCTTTATCTACAATTGCTGGAAACAATGTATTAAAAAATTACTACAGCGTTGCGAGGAGGGAGAAGGAAGGAATCATCATAAAGAGAACCCACCCAATGCACATGGTTCATGATCAAAATTTGAAGGAGACTCTAAGTGGACCCCCCAGTGAAACCAACTACATCTAACCTACATAGAGGGTAACCTATGGGTATGGTGCTGGCTGCAACGAAAATTAATTTCAAAGCAGTTAACCCACTCTTGAGCTGAGGAGCAGCTAAAGAACAAAAAAAATGTAAAACTTTGTTTTATTTCATTCATGTGGCCTATGACATACAAACAGACAAACAGAAACAGTCATGAAGGTGGAAATGGAAAAACGAAATGACGTAGGTAGGTTAGAGGTACCGTGAAGGAGCCAGAACAAGGTGGCATTGGGCATGTAATCATAGACCAACAACTTCTCCTCGCGCGCAAAATAGTAAGCTCTCAAACTAACGACATTTGGATGCCTTAACCTTCCCAACACCTCCATGTGTTGCTCGAATTCCCTCTTCCCTGTAATCTGCGCGTCCTTCAGTCTCTTCACCGCAACCACGTTCCCATCATCTAGCACTGCCTTGTACGCGGTCCCAAACCCTCCCTTTCCAAGCATTTCCGCAGATGCTCGCAGCAAGTCCTCAAGTTCAAACCTTTTCTCACCCTCGAAGAACACCATGCGACCCCTCTCAAACCCTCCCTGAGCAGGGTACGGACTTGACGAATACACAATCTTCTCACTCTCAAAAAGCTTCGTTCCCTTCCCCTCTTTTAACTTGTAGTTTCTCCAGAAGTAACAATACAAAAGCAAAGACACTATTGCAAGAACCAAAACATCACCAACTATAATAGCTATAAGCGCCACCGGGCTTATTTTAGAAGCACCCTTCTCGTGGCTTTTACTACTTGACGTTGGTGTTGACGTTTTTGGCATTGAGCTTGGTGAAGATGATACGGTGGTTGTTGGGTTGTTATCGTTATGTGGTAACAACGGCGAAGCAATGGCGCCTTCTGATCCGGGTTTGGTTGGGTCGGATGCGCATTTTTTTACTGGGGCACCGCAGAGAAACGGGTTTTGCCCGAACGATGATTCGGGGAAACTTGATAATGGTTTGGGTATCTCGCCGGAGAGGCGGTTACCGGAGACGTTGAATTCTTGGAGGTCGGGGAGGTTGAAGTCAGGAATGTGGCCGGAGAACTTGTTCCCGTCGAGGCGGAGAGTTAGGAGGTGGGTCAAGTGAGAGACCGTCGCCGGAATCTCGCCGGAGAAGTTGTTGCTGGACAGATCGAGTCGGTAGAGGCGAAAGAGCGACGTGACGGTCCCCGGAAACTCGCCGGAGAAGGCGTTGCGAGACAGGAACAGGAGTTTGAGGGCAGTGAGGTTGGAGAGGTCGGGAACGGGACCGGAGAAACGGTTTCCTTTGAGACTGAGAACTCGGAGCTGAGTTAGTGAGGTCAAGGGATGAATGGAGCCTTGGAGGTCGAGGTTTTCGAGAACGAGTCGCGAGACACGGTCGCCAATGCACGACACGCCGCTCCAGGAACAGGGGCTGGTGCTGCTGGTGTTCCATGTTGTGAGCTTCTGGGAAGTGTCTGAAGCGGTTTTGAAGGCCACGAGAGCGTCGAAATCTGGGTTATTGGAACCTTGAACCGTGAGAAGAAGAAAATGAAAAACCAGAAAAGGAGCAAGGTGAGAGAGTGTCGCTGCCATTGTTACTCTCGCAGAGAGAGAGAGAGAGAGAGAGAGAGAGGAGCGAGCGAAGAGTGTTTGAGTCTGTGCCTATGTAAATGGTTGGTGTTAAATGTGGAATTAATGTGAAAATGAAAGGGCTTAACGGTAATAATTTGGTGGAGTTATTGTTATGGAGAGAGAGGGATTAATTGCAATGAGCGTATCGTGTTAATGCAATGCGTGGTTTTGGTGGTTTGGGAGTACTGACACATCGTTCTGCCTCAAAAGACTATACTAATATGCAACTTTTTGCTGTTACGTTCAACTGAAAGACCACTCTGTCCTTCCTGTCCTCAAATGTTTATCACCAATAATGGATTGTGTTATTGGTTAGTAGTGGTACTAATCTTTTATTATTTTCTAATACGTTTGATGGAGACTTCATCATTTATTACTCAAGTTTATATCCACCCTTCACGGTACCACATCCCTAATTCGTGACGAATACAGTTGCTAATTGCGGGGATTTATTTTGTGCGTGTATACAGGGTAATAGGTATTTTAATATTGGGTGGAAATATTATATTATTCATATATCATAAAAAAATTTAAAATTAAATTTATATTTCATTAAGTTAAAATTTTAATTAATATTAAATTTTAATTTATGTTTTATTAAATATAATTTAAATTATATTTAATTTTACATTTTTAATGATTTTATTTAAACTTAATTTTAAATATTTATAAAATATGTTTTTTTAAATATTTGTCGATATTTACGGATATTCGCAAGTTTATTATCATGACTATCAGAAAGTAACTATTTTAATATCTTTTTATAAACGTATTGGTATTGGATGTGAGTATTATATTATTTGTATTTATGGATATTCGTTAATTATAAAAAGTTAAAATTAAAATTAAAATTATATTTTATTAAATTAAAAATTGAATTAAAATTATATTTGATTTTGCATTTTTTATAATTTTATTTAAACTTAATTTTAGATATTTATAAAATATGTTTTTTTAAATATTTGTGAATATCTATATGTATCCATGAGTTTTAAAATATCTGCGAATATTTTTTAAACGGGTATCCATACGAATATCAAGACGGATAGCGGATAAATTTTTTTGTCGTAGGTCGAGTTACAGATAAACACTATCTGTGTTCAATCCGATCTATTATCATCCTTAACCACGTCTAAGAATAGTTTGAAAGTTTTTTTTTTTTAATTTATGCATAGTTATTAATATACTTCGATTATACCATATTAACATGCTGTGATTATAAAATGAGTTCATATTACTAGGTACAAAATGAGTTCATATTACTAGGTACAGTTAGGAAAACATTTTAGGTTTATTATCTTGGGTCTTTTTCTTTTTTCATTTCGATCGAAAATTGTCTTTCTATGTTTTAGTTTATTCTTATATTTTTATTTGTACTTTTTTTTTACTTATACACGTATAGTATTTAGTGAAATGTTGATACTCTCATGCAATAGTGCATCACATTAGTATACGTGTGTTGGTGTGACATTGTGGTAAAGTGTCACGTTTGTATTTTTATTAATTGTGACATGTTAAGACAGCAAAGAAATAAAATCACACTATTCAAATTAGAGTTATTAAAACAGATAATTCGGTCCGACCCGACTCAATCCATCATGGGTTGATGATTTAGTGAGTCAATCCAACCTAGTTCACTTTTTAGCGAGCAAACAAAATTCGAACCCGGTCTAACTCACCACGGGTTGGCGAATTAAACGGGTTGGCTCACGGGTTCACTTAATTTAAAAAAATACAATTTTTTTTTTACTTTTTTTCATTCAAAACTAAATTATAGTTATAATTAAAATCTAAATAAACTTTAATACAGTTCAACTACAAACCAAAATAAAAGAAATACAAATTATTGATGTGTTGGCTAAAAAAACTAACATAACCCAAATATAAAGCCCAACTTAATAAAAAACACTTGTATGATCCTTTTATCTACACCAACCCGACTCACCACGGGTTCAACCCGGATGAGCCGGGTTCTAAATGAACCAAGTCAAAAATAAACCCGTATTGAAATTTGTAAAAAAATTTCAACGCAACCCAATCCAAATCTATAGTGAGTCGGATTGACTCGCGAATTGTAACCCATTTTTACGTCACTAATTCAAATTATAATAATAAAATTCGTGTAAAAGTGACAAGTTAATATTTTGTTGATTTAATTTGAAGAAATGAATGGAGTGGCAGAAGATAAATCTGGGATCCAAGAGTAAGTTGAATTATAGTATAATAGATGGTAATGAGCTTCACATTTTGGTTTTGGAGTTACTTGCACGTGTTGGCCCATCTCAATGAAGCATTAAATACTTCTCTTTCTGCAATTCTTCAGCGTTTTCTTCTTCTCAGTCCTTTCTCCGTCAAAATCTTCTTCATATTTTTTTTGCCCCTCCATGGGGAACTTCACTTTTTTTTATATTGCATAGCTTTGCATCGAGAAATGAAGAGTGGAGGATCAAAAACGGAGTTCAAATGGTATAAATAAAGGTCAATATGACAGAGACAGATCTTGGATTCAGCTGCGAAACACTTATTTATTTAATCTTCTGAACTAATACTCAATTATTCATTTTTTATTGCTAATTGGTAGAAGAATTGTTCAGAACTGAGGTGATCTGTGAGAAGCTACCTCTCTCTGTAATCCGTACTAGAACCTGCTACTGACACCCATGGCTTACTCTATCATGCCAAATTAATAAAAAATACGTTTCTAATGTACATTTCACATGACCAATCGATTAAAATTTAAAACAGTATTATTTAAATAATTCTCTCTAAATTTAAGGAACCTTTATATGTATAACTTATATTAACATAACATTTTTGTTTATAAATAATTATTATACCCAATTTTCATCGGAGATGTTCTCACACGTTTCGTACCATTTAATTTGTGTTTAGAATACTTGAAATAACTTTAAAAATAAAAGTGAAAGAGATATAAGATAGTTAAAAGTGATATTGTTTATCTAAAATGAGACAGAGCAGCAAAAATGGAAAATTAGGTGATTACGTATTTAATAGAAAAGAAAAGAAAATTCTTTATGTATGACTGTTATATTCATGGATTTTATTTTAATTTTTGTGTATAACTATCACATGTTTAAATTATTTACATAATGAAATATGTAAGAATGGTAATATGATATTGCACTCAATATGTTAATAAATAGGTATTAAAATATTTATTATCTATGAGTAATAAATACTTATAGTATTTTATGAGTATTGTATCGTTAAAATACACCTGATATAAAGATAAATATTTTTGTTATCCTCGATATACCGTTATAAAATACACTGATTTTAGATATTAAAAAGTTCTAATATATTTTAAATTGTTAAAATTTATATATTTTGAATGTAAACAACCCTAAAATAGAAAATACAAATTAGTAAAGACACAAAACCACTTTGGAAAGAAGTCTTGGAAGGAAGCAAGACTTGATCGAAGCTTTTTAGATTTCTTAGCCCAAGGCAGCTCGGTCACTGTATCTTATATTATTTTGTAATTGCTTCTTGCACCTCTGCAAATTTCAACCTTCATCCCCTCCAAAGGTATGAAATGTTATAATTACCCTTGTAGATTTTAAAAGATCCCTACTACTTTTGTGTTTTCTTCCCGCTTTTTTTCCTTTCCCATTAGTACATTGCAGTGTTATATTCTCCCTTTCCCTTCTCCTGTCATTTCATTACAAAGTTATTTCTTTGTTCTTTTCTCTCTTTTTTGTTTTCCTCAGACTTGGGTTATGAATGATTTTACTGCGGCGTATTTCGATCATGGAAGACGAGTGTTGCGGATCGTTACCACCACTCAGGTAAAAATTTACTTTTTCTTTTTTTTACTTTCCCGATTAAAGATTCCAGAACACATCTACCTCTTTCTCCTGAAAATACTGTTACACTTTCCAGATAGATCTTTCCTAAACTCATTCACCTTCACTTCATTCTGGTTGTTAAATTATTCTTCTGAATAGTTGAATTCGAAAATACACTTTGCACATCCACATCTATTCTGATCATTTGTTCCAAAAGCATGTTTCCGGAACACGTATTCCGGTAGCTTCAACTTCGACACCGTCTCTAATTTTGACAAATCACCACTACCTCCACCAAAGTTTGCCGGTGAAATCTTTCATGTTACAATTACCACCACAAACCACTGTCTCCATGAATGATATCACTTTCAAATAAAATTCTCCCAATAATAAAGTTGAAATTTCAAAAAATGAGAGGTGCGGCTTCATGGCATGCACGAAGCTATTGTTTCGCTATTCCCAAATATTGAAACCATACTTTCTTTTCTGGTGCAAATTTTTGCTAGACCAAAATCTGAAATCTTAGACTTGAAATTCTCATCCAAGAGAATGTTATGAGGTTTTATGTCAAAATGTAGAATTCTTATATTGCAACCCTTATGTAGGTATCGTAGTCCTCGAGCAACACCAATTGCTATATGGTACAGCATTTGACAGTCCAATTCATTATCTGTCAATAGGGCATTTTCTTCCAAGATAAACTTCTCAAGCGACCCATTAGACATAAACTCATAAACCAAACCCCCTTTAGAACCTTCATAACAGAACCCCGAAAGAGTGACAATGAGAAGTTCTGCTGATACTTGCAATTTCATTGGTGAATTCCTCGTCTTTATCTTTCAATTCATTTAGGATCTTCACTGCACCATCACGTCCATCATGGAGTTTTCCTTTGTATACACTACCGAACCCCCCTTGGCCTAATTATTTCTGAAGGAGTTGGTCACTTTCTTTATCTCTGAATAACGATACCTCTTGGTTTGAAGGGGTCCATGCCTTTCCAAAAAGAGCTCAATCCGTTGATTGATTAGGGTTGTTGAAGATTTATATGACAAAGAGATAAGATAAGTTAAACAATGTATAAATTGGGACAAACCTTACAAATTGAGTCAATCTTAAAAGACTAAACAAATAAACTGCAATCAATATTGAGTCAATCTTAAAGGACTAAACTGCAAGGGACAAAAGGTACGGAAATTGTTCTCTAATTAAATTTAAAATTTGATTTTGATAATTTGAATCTTATCAAATACATGGTATATCATCAAAAAACAACATATGTAAACAAGATTTAATGAGCCAACCTGATAATACAGGAGACATATGTTGCAGAAACTAATCAGTACTCAGAAGGATATGTAGTGTGAGACGTGCAGTTGGTGTGATCAGAGGAACTAGGAGGAGATCTGGGAGGTGAAGAGAGATAAGGTTTTGGTGGTATTTGCAACACCTCCAAGCTTCCTTCCATCATATCTACCACTCTACTCATTGCTGGCCTATTTGATGGGTCTGTCTGAATGCACCACAAGCTCACAATAATCAACTTTCGTATCATTTCTCTATCACTTTCACTTTTTATGCTTCGAAGTCTAGGCTCCTCATTCAGCTCAAGACGCTTGTAAACCCACTGTGGAAAATATACTTCACTTGAACCTTCACCTTCAACATTCTTATTCATCTTTGCCCCCACCATTTCCAAAACAACCATTCCATAGCTATATACATCAGATTTATGAGAAACACCTCCAAAATTTCTAGAAAATACCTCAGGAGCAATGTATCCTGCAGTTCCCCTAGTTCCCAATAAGGACACAATACTTTCCTTTTTCTGACATATCTTAGCCAATCCAAAATCTGAAATCTTTGGACAGAAATCCTCATCAACCAATATATTGTGAGGCTTTATATCAAAATGCAAGATTTTAGTGTTGCATCCTCTGTGTAAATACTCTAATCCTCGAGCAATGCCAATCGCAATATTGTAGATGGTTTTGCAGCTTAATCGAAGGCTAAGCTTGCGTGGATCCTTGTCTTCATATATGAACTTCTCAAGGGATCCATTAGGCATGTATTTATATATTAGAGCTCTTTTAGAACCTTCCTGACAGAATCCTAGTAAACTAACAATGTTAACATGAGAAGTGACACTGATGCTGGCAACCTCGTTGATGAATTCCTCACCGTTACCTTTGGAGTCGTTTAAGACTTTCACTGCCACAAGGCTTCCATCGTTTAATTTGCCCTTGTAGACGCTACCATAGCCTCCTGCACCCAATTTGTTTCTGAAGGAGTTGGTGGCCTTCTTTATCTCTGAATAACTGTATCTTTTGGCTGCAAGATGACCGTGGGTGTTCAGAAATATCTCAATGATCTGGTGGCTGGGGTTTTTCTTGTTGTAAAAGCGTCTTCTAATGCGCCAGCCACCCAAAACTATAACTCCGAGTGCTCCACTCACGCATGCAACTGCACAATTTATATATAACAGTTTAGTACACTTAAGGAGAGAACAAAAATAGATTTATCATATGATGTAATAAGAAGAGAGAGATAGAAAAAAAAATCTAGTATGTAATAAGTGTAAATAAAATCAAGATTATATATAATGTGATAAGAGAGATAGAAAGAAAAAAAAAAGTATGTAACCGTCTCATCATCCTCATTTCAATTCCGACTCGATAAATATTTATTATAAAACGACAAGTTTCATTAAATATTTGTCATGAGTCGAGGTGACAAGCAAAGAATCTAAGGAGGATTTGGGTAGAGCAAAATCTAGACCGAATAAAGAATCCAAACAGAATTTGGGCCTAGCAAGATCTGGCTGAACAATGAATGATTTTGACCGAACAGAGTCTAGAATGAGTTTTTCGGTAAAAAGTTAGGATGGATTTATTAGACATCGAAAAGGTTCGAAGAATGATGATCATGTAAAACTTTTCTTTTTCTATAAATAAAATACTCACTTCTCTTGCTAAGGAAAAAACTATTTTGACATTAGTATTTTTAAGTTGAGAAATGATACATTGACAAAGTTTTTTTGACAAACTTTTTGACCAATAACTATTTTTGGTAAAAAAACCCTAAAATTTTATTATTTTATTATCTTAACTTCCATTAAAAAATAAAAAACTTACTTTATTTGGTAAGTTTGTCAACTTTGTCAATCAAATCTTTGTCAAAATATTATTTTCCTTTTAAGTTTACCTAAATGGAGAAAATTCTCCTTCTATTTTATCTTCGATAAAAAAATAAAATAAATAATCACCTACGAACTTGAGTAAAGAACAAAATTTGTTCCTGGTTTTGTTCTCCTAAAATACCATACCAGAACAATATATATAAACTATTCCTATTTAAAATAATTTAACTATTGCTCAATTGACAATTTTTTTTTTTATATAACCAAAATAAACACTGTACGTAATATTATTAGTTAAGGGTCGAAGGAATTTATTACTTACCTGCTATCACTATAAGACGAGTTTTTGTTGGTTCCTTTCCTGAAAATTGAAAATAATAAAAATTACAGAAACATGCAAATACTTCTTGATTAGCACGGCAACATAATCAGATAAAGAAAAAAATTATTCCAAAGAATAAATGCGAAATTAATTAACATTTAAATGATAAAAATAATATTAAATATAAACAAAATTAGAAAGTAGGGTTACACTACTTGAAGTATGTATTTTAAAAAAGGTTTGACATTACTAAGAAAAACTTATTCAAACATGCATACCAAGTCAAACGAGCTTTTGAGATAAGAAAGGATAAAATAAAAACTAGCTCAAACAATAATGTTCTTACATATCAAAACATTTGTAAATCTTCTTAAAATAAATCAAATCTCAAAAACATCTCATTCTTAAATATTTTAATATTATTGAAATATTTTATTATCAACATGAACATTATAAGACTTCGACGCTCCAGAGCGACGGTGGTAGAAACCTGGATTTTTTTTTTTCAAATTACAAAAAAAAAGGGGGGATTTTAATGTTAAAGGATGAAAACATGTTTAATTGATTCTTGTATCAAGTAATTGAGGGAACGAACCTTTGTCACAGTAAAACATTCCGGTGTTGTCAACTCGACATTGGCCTCCATTAGCATACAGACACCTAGAACAGTTCTGAGACAATTCTATTCCAATTTCGATTTCGAATGTAACGTACTTGAAAGGATCATTGGGATCAAGATCCACAAACCGAACGTCCATGTTCGTAGGAAGCTGAACCATTGTACATCCTTTGAGATGAGTGTAGCTGGAAGAAGGGTCGGTGTCCACCACTGAATATATTGTTTCGTTTCTGCAAATTGCGGAGTTAGAAACAGAATTGTTTGGTGCAGCACCGAGGGCGGGGTTACATCGGAGTACGTCTACGTAATGATTTAAAGGAGAAGTCTTAGCCAAAGGCGAGCTCACAGTGAAAGTATAGTTCTGATTGAAGGCTTCACAACTTCGTTGTAGCAAAAAGTCGCGGAGTTCATCGTGTTGCACGGTAATCGTGAACTGCTCCAGCTTCAGAATATCAAACCATTTATTGTTGTTTTTTATGGTTTTTTTGGCCCCTGGTTCGTGGTCATCACAGCCATGTATCACCAATATTCCACAGTCTCGGTGACGCGTGTCGGTGAAAGGAAAACTGATGTTACCGAGATCGCCGCAGTTAATCAAGGAAGGACAGCTGCCACCCAATACTGCTTGTACTAGCCATGCCATCAAAACGACACCAAACACATGAAGTGCAGCCATCTTCGGGTTCCTTCTTTCTCGAGAGTGCTTTGTAATGGCCTCCTCAAAGAAAAGTCGTGAAGAACAGAGGAAACAGAGGTCATCACGGAAATGTTCGCAAGAGACAAGCAAAGAAAAACAACCAAATGATGTGTTATTTTCAACCACCGACTTTGGCATGCAGCCGTTTCTGACTGAGTCAACATCCAACAATATTGTTATTACATTGAACCTAAGATCAAACCAGTTTAAAAGTCTATTTTTGTCGAGTTCATGCGGCGGCAAACTCAGAAAGTAATCGTAGTTGTTACTGTATAACTTCCGGTAAATCACTGCAACCATCACAATTATTGCTCTATTTTAGAAAGTAAAACACAAAGAAGCAGAATAGAGTCGATATAAATTTGAAATACTGTAACATTTACTTCATCTTATGTAGTATCCTAGCTCACAAGTCACAAATTACAATGTCTCACTTGATAAATGGATGGGAGAAGTTGAAGGACAAGACAATAAAGGTTTAGGTGGAATCTGCAATAACTCAACTTTGCTTTCTAGCATTTCCAACACTTTACTTATGGCAGGTCGGGCTGAAGGATGAGTTTGTATGCACCATAAGCCCACAATTGCCATCTTTCTTACCAATTTTTCATCACTTATATTTCGCATGTTTTGTAAACCAAGTTCCTGCTTTGATTCAAGACGATTGTATATCCAATCGGGAAAGTAAATTTCACTTGAGGGGTCTACCCCAGTCATAGTGTTCTGTCTTCCTCCAATCATTTCTAAGACCATCATTCCATAACTGTAAACATCTGATTTATGTGAAACTACACCAAAATTTCTGGAAAAAACTTCTGGAGCAATATAGCCTGCTGTTCCTCTAGCACCAAATATTGACACCATACTTTCTTTTCTGGAGCAAATTTTTGCCAGACCAAAATCTGAAATCTTGGGATTGAAATTCTCATCCAACAGAATGTTATGAGGTTTGATGTCAAAGTGTAAAATTCTAGTATTGCAGCCTTTATGCAAGTATTCTAGTCCTCTAGCAACACCAATTACAATATGATACAACATTTGATAGTCCAATTGATGATGTGTGATTAGTGAATTTTCTTGATAGATAAGTTTTTCAAGTGATCCATTGGACATAAACTCATAAACCAAAGCTCGTTTAGAACCATCGCAACAGAACCCCAAAAGCGTAACAATGTTAACATGAGAAGTTCTGCTAATACTAGCAACTTCATTGATGAATTCCTCTCCGTCATCTTTCAATTCGTTTAGGATCTTCACTGCAACGTAACGTCCATCCTGTAGTTTTCCCTTGTATACACTACCGAATCCTCCTTGGCCTAGTTTGTTTCTGAAACAGTTGGTCACTTTCTTTATCTCAGAATAACCATACCTCTTAGTCTGAAGGGCTCCGTGTTTTTTCAGAAAGACCTCAATCCGTTGATTGGTTGGATTTTGCTTCTTCCTTCTTGTACGGTACATCTTGACCATCGCTAGCAGTAAAACAACTGTAACAGCTGTACAGGTTTTTCGTATCAGAGATTGTTTAAAAAGAATTAGAAAGAAGAATTAGAAAGAAAACCTATACAGAGAAACATGATGATTTCGGTTATACATAGGATTAAAGAATTTAAACTAAGCAATAACTAATTAAGATACAAAGAAAGCCTAAACTCAGTAGATTGACGGCTAATTTTGATATTATGGCTGCTTTAAAGACCAGTTTACTAATGGTTTTCAGCTTTTAGTAATCAAGAACAATAAAGAGCTAGAATAATGCTAAAGTCTTATAATGCCTAGTTTTGATGCACTTTGATAAGGAAGCAATGTGAACAGACAAATAATCTAATTCCAACTTTTTGATAAACTATCCTTAAGTACGACACTCACTGGTTAAACTTTAAGGTATGATGACTGTTTTATATGAAGAAAGAAGAGAATACTCTACCATTACAACAAACTCACACAAATATTAAGAAGCCCCAAAATTACTTTAAAGTTATAAAGACTGAGAACATTTATTTAATAAGTGGTGTGTTAGTAAACGAAAACACTAAACTATGTTACCAAAAGTAATTTATTTTAATTAAAAAGTAAATAATAACAAAAGAACATAAAAAAAAAAGAAGAAATTTCTCAAATTCTAATTTAGACCAATTAAAAGGAAAATTCATCTATATGCATTACCTAATGCGAGTCCCAGTACCATTTTCGGAACCCAGCTTCTCCTCTCTGCAGATGTTAGAATATAGTTAACAACTATTTTGGATAGAATTATTGAAACAAAATCAATCGTTAAAATTAGCCTTCGAAAAAGAACACGAATACCGAGCAACTGTTTATGCTCTAATTTTACTTAGAATTTAGCGTATCATCTACCTTTCGCTAATTCAAGGTATCTGCTAAATTTATATATCAGATAGAGTATACTGTATATGTAGGTGTTAAAAATGTAAAATATTTCTGAATACCTGCGGCGCAGTAGAATTTTCCTTCAGTGTCAAGTAAACATTGTCCTTTTCCATCACGAAGACAACTTTCACATTGATCAGATAACTGAACTTCAACAGCGATATTACTTGTTAGAAATTGAAAGGGGTCGTCGGTAGGAATTCCTTCTACAGGAAGCTGAGTGGTTGAGCATGGTGCTAAAGAGCTGGGCCACTGGAAACCCGGAAGAGTTAGTGCATTTGGAGGGCCATAGATGATTTCGTACTCAGAACAGTTCGAATATGTATGAAAATCGTTGGAAAGGGAGGGTTTGATGGAGTGATTGCATCTGAAGATGGTGATATTATATTTGATGCTGAAAGAAGCTAAAGGAGAGGTGTGAGGAAGAGTAACATTCTTGCTGAACGCTTTGCAACTTTTGTTTTTCAAATAACGTTGCTGCTTATCATCTGAGATAAATATGGTACGAGGTTCTACACTTAGAACAGAGTACGAGGTTGATGGGGAGGTGCCTAGTTGGATAGTTCTGGGAGCGGAAGGAGAAAGTTGTTGACAGCCATGTATAGCCAATACGCCGCAGTGTTGTTGCTCAGTGGTTGTGAAAGGAAACTGAATGTGGCCAAGAATTCCACAATCAAAAGATGGTGGACACTTTTCTTTCTGAGCTGAAACAATAAGCACAAGCTGTGACAAATAGACTATGAGCAACTTCAAAACAATAACCCAGATCATTATTTCAATCTGCAAAGTAAATATGGTAGAATTTTTTAAAAACAATAAACGGCATTCAATGCCCCCTTTTCTAATTAGAGGTGGCGACGGACTTCAAAAGTTTAGAGTTAAGAACAAATGCCGTAGTAAGTTGTGATGCATATTGTTTTTCAAAGTGTCCCCAAAGTATCATCATTTTGAAGTAATTGAGACGCAGTTAACTTCGAAAATGACAGGCAGAAAATAGTTCTACTTAAATTGCGATTTTAATTCATACAAATATTCTTTTACGCTGTTAGTAGTAAGGAAAACAAGATAAATGGATGAAACAATAGTGAAAGGGCCTGTCGTGCTACGACAGTCAGTCATCCCTAAAGAAGTCCGCATAATGAATCCAGGGAAGATCTTGTACCAATTTAGGGTACATTTAGTCAATATTAAATACAATATGATTACAGCTGCTTGTTTATGTTTATAAAAAATAGGGTAAAATACTTCTTTTATTATGTTTTTGTTGAAAAATTTCAAATAGGTCCTAAGATTTTTTTTAGTCTCAATTAGGTCCATATTTTTTAAAATGTGTAACAATATAAAGTTAACAGTGTTAAAGATGTGTCACGTGTCAGCTTCACATTTTTTTGAATTTTTTTGAATTTTTTTAAATTTTTTTTTTAAATTTTGAATTTTTTTTTAAATTTTGAATTTTTTTTAAATTTTTTTTTTAAATTTTTTTTTAAATTTTTTGATTTTTTTTTTGAAAATTATGTATGCCACGTGTCACGTTTGTGGGTTAAATGCAGATTAGTA
>Ga0214544_1001979_pt1 | contig 43210 bp, 22 predicted proteins | sample CNSS3metaG_FD_160074 | JGI IMG/M metagenome (GOLD analysis project Ga0214544, IMG submission 160074) | Root nodule microbial communities from cowpea collected in UCLA plant growth center, Los Angeles, California, USA - CNSS3 | ecosystem: Host-associated > Plants > Roots > Nodule | place: USA...
TAATTACTTATATGCATTATTATTTAACTAATTAACATGACTAAAAAATATTTAATTTTTATTCGAACTAAAGTCGTTCCAATATGATACGACTTCTTCATTATCAATACAACACTGAAGTCTCTCCAATATGGGACGACTTCTTCATTAACAATTTAATACTGAAGTCTTTCCATATTGGCACGACTTTGCTTTAAACGTTAATTAAAGTCGTCTGAATATGACACAGCTTCTTCATAACACAGAAGTCTCTCCATGTTGGCACGACTACAGCTTATTTTAATCAAATTCGTCTTAATTTGGCACGACTTCTTCGGGATGAAGTAATACCATTTTTTCACAACTTACCTCTGTCGAAAATTTAAAAAAAAAAAACTGCACCATTTTAGGAAATTAGAAAAAAAATTGCACCAGTTTGGAAAAAAAACCCAAAATACCGTATCTTAGTTCATATTCTATGATTCATTTCCCTATTTCCTTTCTCCTGTAGTCATCATAATTTTTTTTCCTAATTGACTAAAATTATAATCAGCATAAAAAAGCATACACATCAATACATTACGATGCATCATAATTAATATGAATTAAGTTTTCATTTTCTTAAAACGGAGCCTATAAATATCCGATGTAAACTGTACGAGTTGAAAGAAGACATCTGGTAGTAGAGATACTAATCAGATGAAATCTTAAAATGAAACCATCGATCGAGCTAAACTGCTGCTTGGTATGCACTAAAGAATCAAGTAATGATTGATGTTAAATAGCTACACTACACTACACTACACTAACGTCACTAACCAAAGATAGTTGGTGACTGTTTTTGAGATTGAATAAATCATACAAGGCTGGATATTACAAGATTTGTCATGTCCTCTATCCTGTCATGATGAGCCACTAAGAATAAATGCTTGGAGAAGGCTCTGCGCTGCTTTGGTTTCATCAGGTGAACCAGATATGATAATAGTCCTGTCTCTTGTTCCAGGACGACGTTCATGGACAACCACCTTCGCACCCGATATCTGATAGGGACAATAAAAATAAACAAATTAACTTCATATGACAAAGTAAAATAAGAAAAATGATTCATAATATCAATTATAAAAATATTAAAAAGCACCTCAATTATTGAAAATGCAAGAAAAAAAGGACTATTTTATCATCTAGTATAAAATTGTCATTCCATCAACCCTTTGCTCAGTCCATTGGTGAAAATATCAAGAGACCAAGTTGATAATGATAAAAAAAAAAAATCACATGATTTTCGAAAATGGCAGACTGAAAACAGACACTTCCCTAACAGATAGATAATTTAGAAATCAAATCAAATGTGGATCACAAATGCAAGTTCATAAGGATGACATGATAAGTGGTGAACAAGTTAACAAAAGTTTAACATATATAACTTATTCAAGCTTATGCACCTGTCTTAGACGAGCCAAATTGCTACCATTTTCCCCGTATACAGAATCAATAGTATCATCAGGAACCACAATTTCTACTGTCGTATTAGTCACGATGGCAGATTTACTTCCACTGCAAAACATAAAAAGAATAATAAGAAATTGACAATTGTGGCATTCTATTTTATATGTTCAGCTGTATTTTCATCACTTTATGTTGCCTACAACTTTACCCAAAAGCAAGGATTTCAAATAAGAGAAAATGAACAATAGCACAAGAAAAGCAGTGGCAAAAATAGTATATATACAATGGTTTGTCACCAGACACAGAACATCAATCAAATGAATGAATACAGAAGTCACGTAAAATAGAGAAAGGCAGTTTCTAATTCTAATACAGACTTATTACAGAACACCTGGCGCAGGATATGGTAGTTTCTATTGCATGTTCAAATAATAAATTAACTTTCCTAACTTGTGCCAGTGTGAAAGTTATAACTAAATTATACCTTAAAAACACTCAACTTTTTAAGAATTATTTTCATTTTTCCATCACATACAAAGTATTTATAATGCATGATACAATGTCACTAAATATTCTTGAGTTCAGAAAAGAGAAGGCACCCTCAGTATTGCAAGTTAGAAAATATTACAAGACGGCAAAGTTAGGCAAATTCTCGAGAGCGCTACTTGAAAATGTCAAGGGAAGTTCAAGACTCATCCACATTACATTACATCACACTAGAAAAATTAGCACATTACTGATACTAAAATCTTAAAAATTGAGATAACAAGAAACCTTGACGTTAGTTTTTGACCTATATATATATATATATATATATATATATATATATATATATATATATATATATGTAGATTTGCTATTTGGGTTAAAACAAGGCTAGTTTGTTTAGTAAATCAACAACCTGACAAGTTCTAAGCCTCCTCTACGAGATGTCAATCCCCAATTAAAATCATTCACTCCTCTTGAATTTATCCCAGCCATTGTCTGCATCAAATTCAAATAAGAAATAGTTAATAAAAATAATAATTTCTTAGGGTAAAATTGATAGCAGAGAGAGAGAGAGAGATGTACAGGTGGTGTCCATAACCCTGGTGAAGAAGGACGATCTAAATTTCTCGTCCACAGCCCTGGTGAAAAAGGACGATCTAAATTTCTAGCCCACAGCCCTGGCGAAGGAGGACGGTCTAAATTTCTAGTCCATAATCCTGGGGAAGAAGGACGATCTAAACTTCTAGAATGAGCAAGATGATCAATGTCACGAGAAAAAGTATGCCTATTCAAACTATGAGAAGTGACTGCGGGTAGTTGGCTTCCAAGAGGAACAACATCATGCAGTCTCCCATAGGGGCTGTTATCAACTCGTAGAGAAGAAAGACTCCTTGTTCCAGCACTATTCTCAGTGCTGGCAAAAAGATTATCTCGCAGTCTACCAGTTGCATTATATAGTGCATCTTGCACACTTGAAAAGTCTCCTGATATCTGAGGGAAGAAGACAATATAAATGGTATAACTTATAAACACCTAAACATCATTATCATGCCTAAAACAAATATAGCGAAATACATATCCTAGGAGTTTTAGGCAAACATATAAATGCTTTGGGAAACAAGATTGATCTCTGGTAAATTCTTATCAGTGCAAGGAAAAACTACAGATAAACACTTAAGGGTGATAAATATTTCAGAATGAATGACGAAAGAACAGATGCATATAATTTAAAATATTCAAATATCACATAATCAAGATGAAAAAGGTGACTATCATTACCAAAGTAGCCCCATGAAGGATGAGAAATTATATTTTAGTTTGATGCGTAACAATTTATTGGTGTTGCCAGATACACAGAAAGTTTTCTTCAGCATATTTTAATTGTAAAATGAAAAAAAAAAAAAGGAAAAGAAGGTCTAATCTCCAAACCTGCACAACTTGATCATTATCTGAAGCACATTTTGGCACTTGCTCAGTCCCAATTATTCTTATGCTAGCCCCAGTAGCCTTCCGCATTTCTGATATTATTAGTCCACCTTTTCCTAACAAACAACCAACTTGGCTTGATGGGACTACAAGTCGTGCAGTAACAATTGACCTGTTACTTAATCCAGAGTCTAGCCCCCTCTCAAAACCAGATTCAATGGACCTGGAGTAAACAAGCACAGCAGCCTTTTGTGCTGGGGAATATCTTGACTCAGGATTCTGTATAAATTGAACCCACGCTTAATAAGTTGATAAAAAACAGTAATTATAATAATAATACACACAGAACTGAAAGACACAAAATAAGTAAAAATGGAAAGAATATATTTATCAGACCTCGGAAGCAGTAATAGTAATTACTCGGTCCTCACAACCAGCTACTGAAGGACCAATAATTATTCTAGCCCCGGTCTCACTCTGAAGAGCTCTAATAATATTGCCTCCCTTTCCAATAACACCTCCAACTCTATCATTTGAACAAAGTATTCTAAAGGTGACTTCCTGCTGAAGTGCCTTTGGTTCCAGGGAGGAGACTCTATTAACTTCCGCTGGCAATGAGTGAACTCTGGTACCATAGCTGTTAGAGCAACTGGACAAAGAAGACAATGCAGAGCTCCTTAGCGGAAGACGATCTATAGTTTCATGTGGTACTGCAGTAACTGCAGTTAAAGCCTCACGAGGAAGTGCATCTATGGCTTCATACTGAACCATTTCATAAGGTTTGCTTCCCATTATCTTTGTTCTATCAACAGGAGGACAATCTTGAAGACGTTGGGAGACCGCAACAAGTGCCTTCTTTACGGATGACACTCTACCTTCTATCTGTCACAGTACACAACCCAAAGATATTATCTCAGCATAAGAAAAATCTTCACACCATAAAAATTTTGAAGCCTAATTACCTCCAAAACACGAAAAACTAACCCCACAACAATAAACTAACAATCCATATAGAAATATGAAACACTTTACCCCAAAAGCTTGAATGAAAACTAAAATCTTGACCCTGAAATATTAAATGAACACACACTTGACCCCGAAACCCATTCATGTCTAAACAGAAAAACTAATCCACTACAATAAACTAACAAACCATATCTAACAGATGAAGCGCTTGATCATAAAAACTGGAACGATACTAGACAACGAAGCAACAGAATAAACAATAGCAGTGGTAATCGAATGCCTCAGCAGTGTTATCCTAAAAGTTCAAGTGACAAATCCAAATGTGAAGCAGAGCGAGAAGCAAAACTACCTCAATGATTTCATCCGAAGAGGAGGCACAAAGCGGCAAATCATCAGTTAAAACCCTAATTTTACATCCGGTGTTCTTCTTGATCCTCTCCACCACTCTCCCGCCCTTACCGATGACGGAGCCGGCTTGCGCCGCGTCCGCCACAAGCCGGCAAGACATGAGCATGTCGCCGACGTCAACGCCCTCCGTCTCCGCTGCCACATCGAGGATCCTATCGAACACCAACAGCAGCGCTTCCTGCGCCTTCGAAACCTCAACGGCCTCATCATTTCTCAGCAGAACCTTGCCGCTGACGGCAGCATCGGCAATGACCAGGATGATGCGGTCCGGCGACTCCGGCGACGCGTCCTCGATTCGGATCTTGGCACCGGTCGATTGTTGGAGTTTTTTAATGATGGAGCCGGACTTGCCGATAACGCCGCCGATTCGAGAGGCGTTACAGAGCAGGCGGAAAGACGCGTGGCCCGGCGGCACGGAGAGCGGCAGCGGCGGAGGCCTGGACGACCTGGAGCGCTTGGAAGGCCCGTTTGGAGGAAACGGGTTCGGGTCGGGTGCGGAACGCTTTGCTGGCGGAGAATGAAAGGTGCTTCCCATAGTTATCTTCTTTCTCTCTACAAATGAATAAAAAATTTCGACAAACTTTTGAAAGTAAGAGTTGCAGAAAGAGGAAGCGAATGAGAGGGTTCTGCACTCTGACGCTAAAATGCGCAGAGGGAGAAACGCCGGTGCGCACCGCGCCTAGGGTTTCTCAACGCGCGCAAACAGAGGCTTTGCTTTGTCACTTTTTTCTTTTATTTTATATATATATATATATATATATATATATATATATATATATAGATATATATATATTATATATATAAATATATATATATATAATATAAATAAAATGACATATATATTTCAGTATCATTATGAGACGACGACGTTGACGACTTGATGGGGTGACGTCACTACTTAGCGTCACCACCAAAGCTTTTATATATATTCAATTTTACTAAAGGGTTTTATTAATAGCTTTTTATTATAGAATGTATAGAATGTATATATTTGGATTTAAGTTAAGAGAATTTAAAAGTACTTCGGTATCTCAAATTTTATTTTTTCCTTTAGATTTTTCGGAATTAACAGTTAATTCACACACATTTTTTTAGTTGTATACCAGACATAGTTAATATTGCTCTAAACAATATTTTTTATCATTACTTGAATGTGACCATGTAGATTCTAGATTTTATGTTGTGTTTCCATAAGTGCAAGTTAAAAGTATGGATTTTTCATATGCAGATTGTTTGTGTGTTTTCTATTTAAAGCATTTTTCAAATCCTTTTAAAATGTTTTTAGGTGTTCTTTTATATATTTTTTTAATTATAGTTACCATATACAAAGATTTAATGGTAATTTAATAATATTGGTTATCTTCTGGGTTATCCATTAAAAGAGAATAAAAGTCACTATAAATCCATAATTTAAGAGAAAATTGGGACTACGCTGTTGTTCATAATTTACATGACATTATTTAGATGTTGACTTGTAAAATGATAACAAATGTTAGATAATAAATAAAGACATGTATGGCCGCTTTTTTTTCTATTTACACGTGAAATATTTATAGTCTACTTATTATTGTTGATGATATTTTATCAATGAATATAGTAAGGAGTAAAACTATTATGTTTGAGTTGAGATTACATTAAATTAAGTGATGTTTAAAACTTGGTAATATTACTTTAATCTAAAGTATAAAGACTTTAATCTTTGGCATAAATATAATGGCTGCCATGGATATATGGATATATAGTTAAGTATTATTTAAGGGACACATGTAAAAGTCATGTTTTAAAGAAAAATAGTGATTACTTAAAATGGAGTGTTGGTATTAAGGCATGAGAAACATGCACAGTTATTATTTAATAATAAAAAAATGAAATTGTATAGGATTAGATCATCATGAATAAATGTGAATAGTAAAACATTTAGGATGTTTTCTGAAAAAAACATTTAGGAAGTTTGTGTTTTCAATGCTAATTATTTCTCTCATAATGGAAGAGAATTCATATTTGTATGGAATGGAAATTAATTTGGGTTTCCTTTGTATGGAAATGTTAGACTATTAGTAAGGAAGTTCATGAAAGAAGATAGTTACTATATTTCTCATCTCTATTTCCTTGGGTTAACATGTGAAATTAGTACAACTTAATTGACTTAAATTTCTAGTGGGTTTCATATTTGTAATTCAGCTCATTAGATCAAGCCAAAATAATTTGTTTTTCTTAAACTAAATATACACAAATGTTACAATAAAATAAAATAACGAATAATATTTGACCTTGACTAGGATCTTATAGCTCCACCTAGTCCATGGGACTTAACCTTTTTTTTTTAAGCTTAAATTTTATGAGCCCGCTTTGGTATATTTACGACCATTTAAACAGTTTCCTAAGGAACTTTATTTTATTAAAAAATGGAAATGGTTTGAAGAGTTTGCAGATGTCTGGGTTGAATAAATAACTATTATTAGGAATTATTGTGGCATGAAGGTTCGAATTGTTAGATCCCTAAATCAAGACAGTGGAGAATTATGGGTAAAACTAGTCGCTAGGATTAAAATAAATTAGCTAATTTAGCACACAGAGTGAGAAATCGAATTGAATTAAAGCTCGTGTTTGGAATTATAGATGAAATATTAGTTGATAAAAAGGAAGCCTAAAAACTGAGTCTTTATTTTTTAAAATTTTAGTGATAGTTTTCTCAAAATTATCCTTTGCCATTCATATTAGGATGTTATTTGTGAATAACACTCAATTGCTAAGAATGATAGTTGTTCTCATAACTTACAAAATGTATTACTTGTACCACCCCAGCACTTTTTGATGTCCCATTAATAGTTTTGACACTAGTTAAGAATTGAATTTACTAGTACCTTCAATGAATACAAGGAAGCCTCTCTAACTATAAACATTTTTTTGTGTTAGGCCTTTTTTTTTTTATTTCTTTGTTATTTACAGTATCTTTCTTTCGGGTTTTCCTTGCACCTTTTTGTTTATGCGGGGAACACTATATTTAATAAACTGTTTACAAAATTCTTTCTTGGCTAATAATAACACGGTGTAGCTAATAATGATGAGCCAATAATGGTGTTTCCACCACAACACATACAGAAGATTGTGTAGTGGAAATATTCTGTAACAAAAATATTATATTATATTATATTAGTGATCTATCATTATACTTTTATTCTAATACAAATGCTGGTGTTTGCGTATGGCGATAGGATTACAAGTTCATAACCGAGAGAAAACAACAGAAAATGAATGGACAATACAAAGCCAAGACGTAACTCAAACGAGCTCTTCATTCCATCTTCTTGTCTAGCAAGGAGACACCATAGTATAAAGAAAGGAAACCACGTGCTAACAAAGATTGAGACGCCATAAAATTCATTACAGAAAAGCTAGATTCAAATACTCTGTTATAAATACAAGCTCTTTTTGCTCCACCCAAGAAGATAATTGCATATTAGATCAATTTTACTCATTAACCATGCCAACACTACAATTTATTGCTGAGAAGGGAAAAATAAATAAATAAATTTTCTGAGCTGAAGATTAATATGATATAATCTTAAACGTGGTCAGCATAGCTTCAGAATCAGTAGAAAGAATTTACAGGTTGACATTTTGTACAAGTAGAACAAAACCAATCCTATTCTTGAAGCCTCAGCCGAGTAAACAATACCAAAAAAGGACGTTCAGGGACCCAGTACACAAATCCAATAACAGGCCCTATTTTGTTGTACTGCAAATCAAACATAAAAACTTCAATCACAGACATTTGCATGATAAATTGTAAGGATGAGTTCGAACCGGACTCAAAATGGCAGGATAAAGCAATTAGACAAAACTGAACAAGAACCTTTCTGTTTAGTATCACAAGTTCACCGTCAACCCATCGAGGATTTTGAAATTTTGGCTCTGCAAGCCTCCCTTGACCTTTATAGCGTGCAATCTGTGATGCCAATTATGTCAGAATATTAAGCAAACAGCAATAATCATTTTTTTTTCACTCTGAACTAATGAAAAGAGGAGGAAAATGATAGAGAAAACAGTGGAAACAACTATTGGGGTACCAAGTGAAAACGCATTGCCTACCAATCCAAACTCTTCGGGAATTATTCCACCGAGAGGAAGCTGATGCCTCTTTCCAACTTTTGCTCGAAATGCTACCTAAGAAGATAAAGGAACATGACACTTTGACAAAAGTAGCTCAAAAAAGTAAATGCAGATTAATACAGCAACAAAGAAATGATTTAGCTTATAGTAAAGCTTAGGCCAATACAACATTGATTAGCTAATTCCCAGAGGAAAAACTGCTAAAAGAACAAATTGAATACTTTCCCTAAACGGTCAACCTAGTAACAAGCTTGATGTTTTGGTGCTTACATAACCAAACAGAATACATTGAATAATTTCCCACAACATAGAGTTTGCACCAACTGAAAGCACTGTGTTTGAGTTAACGTGTAATAGTGGCCTTTTTGTCTATTGTATACTTAATCCCGACACTGATATAAGCTCGATGAGACATACCCAACTTACAGCAGTAAACTCCAGAAAAAATCACGGCAATAGATTGAGGGCCACAAAATGGCTCGCAAACTCAGATACAACCCGTGTGACCTAAGTCACAAATTAAATTACAGTAATGTTGTTTGATTTCATGTTCAACCACTACAACCCATGTGACCTAAGTCATCAATTCACCATGCAAGTGAGTGAAAATGTGCGAAGGTATCAAAATTTAAAAATCTTTACCACGCAGATGCAATTCGAGTTTGTCTATATATATCGACACGATTTTTAAGTATCTAATTACCTAAATAAACTTATTAATTGAGTTAGCAATACATTTTGTTTATTTATTTAGAAAAAATGTTTAATAATATTAAAATTAATGTAACTTTTTATTTGAACAGTTTTTATTTGTAATTACTGGTGTGAGTGTCAAACAAGGTATATTAAAGACATGTTTAAAACTTAGCGGGAAATAAAATGTTAATTAATAGGAGGTTCACACTGGTGCTTCAGTGTTCAGAGTCAGACTGACATGTATGTCTTCAGAGTCAGACTAGCACACTCTTTTTGATCTGAAAATTATTAAACATGTCAATTTGCCGGATAAAGGTTAATGCGTTGTCCTACTTCCAAGAATCTGAAAACCTATATATATAAAGATAAAATACATGAAATTGCAATTTCTTCAAAAATAATTTAAACAAATCAAAGCAAGACTTGCTGCTCTTCTCGGACTCAGATACAAGACTCCTTTTTCCAAAAAAAAAAGAAAAAAACAGGGTAGTGGGGTCTAAGTTGCTACAAAGAAAGCAATATAACAAAATAGTAAAGGATGGAGGCATAAAATATTTTACATTGTTTATTAAATCTATCCAATAAATTTAGAGTATTACCTGGCCTGCTGGCACATAAGGATCCCCAGTCAGTTTCAAGGCTTCCACATACTGATAAAATTCAAGATCAGAAGACTCCTTATTCCCACCATCTTCTTGCCAATGGCCATATCTACATCTCAATTGAATTACTTCAGATGAGTAAAGCCCATGTGCACTAATATATAGACCTGATGAAAGTGAAAATATTTAATATTCAGTATACACTCAGATTAAAATCTTACAGTGAGCAGGCAATCTCAGCACCTCAAAAATACTAAATTAACAAGTTCTCTAGAATATCACCATTCAAAGGATCTAAAGAAGTTGGTATTTCAATGCGACTGAACATAGTAGACCCAGACAATCGTTCAAGGGGTCCATCCCGGCTAAGATTACGTCTTACTAACTCTCCCAAATCTTTAAGAACCTAAAAGATTGAAGCAAAACATTATCACATAAGCAATTTTGCAGCTAGACTCAACAAATGCGACAAACTTTGCAAACACTACAATTTGGAGGTTAATATTTTACTCAGAATAAGATCATATTAATTATCAGATAGTAAACATTAACCTACCTTTGAGGGTAATTTCCCCTTTCCAATGAACTTAGCAAGATTAAACATAATACTGTCAACAGAATGTTGGCCTTGAATTTTTGTTGATTTATCTGGTGAACGTTTCCCTTTGCCATGACCAACCTGTTCATTGACTAATTCCTTTATGGTAAACAAAAATGAACCGTGTCCGGACATCTCCAGCTTCGCAGGAACTCGAAGCAACAATTCTCTTGTAGGCAAACTGCTGGAAATTTTCTGAACCAGACCACCAATGACAGCTTTGACTGCTTTATCTTCTTCTGCAAGATCAAAAGCTTCCAGACCAGATCTTAATTCATTCTCATCATCAGTTTCAGACTCAACATCTTTCAGTTCTGGAGTTTCTGTCTCATTGTCCTTGTTAGAATATACATCTTCATCTTCATCTTCATCCCCTTTTTCCTCAGTTATCTGCTCAATCACATCAGATATTATATCCTTGTCTACTTTGTCTGGAGTTGTGAACTTCAAAACCTTCATCTTAACACCAGGGATTGTATCCTTCAAGATATTCTGAAATACAGGCATTCCATCAGTTGGATCAGAGCTATCATTCCTATCATCAATAACCTCCGGATCTTCAGGACTCTCAACAAATAGCTCACTTTTATCTTCTGGTGACTCAACAGAACTCAATCTCTCAGCAGCATCCAAAGCTTTAGTGGATTTTGTTGGGGGACTATAGGAATCTCCTCTCTGCTTGAAGTATACAGCCTGAAAAGCATAAGAATGAATAAGACCAAAGGTACTATTGAGTTTGCAACAAACAAAGAATTAAATCCAAATCAAACCATGGATTGGTTAGGCAATTCTTAAATAAACGACTTGTCACTTGGTTAGGTTTCTGAAATATGTAAACTGTGAAGCATGGTTGAGTAAAATTTTGATCCTCAAGCAAATTAAGCGGCAACATGACCAATATAGGCCACAGCTAGAAATATAAGTTGTCCTAAGTTTTCACTATTAATTTGTGTTTGTAACCCACTCTTAATTTGCCATGAAAAACAAGTTTTTAAATTTGGTGACATTCGTCATTTGAAAATTAAGAGTCAAGCAATATGAACCTCCTAATGAACTAGCATGCTTGTTTGGCCTAAGTCAGTATATATTTTAAACTAAAAAACAATGCAAAAGAGAATCATGTCCATCAATATTCTAAATCCAACACAGTGTTAATAATACAAATTGATTTCTATTCTAGACTGTTCTTAATTTATAGAAATACAAATATTTGTGTAAAAGATTTCATGAACAATTCAGATAGTATGGCCTGTGAAGTGAACGAAGTCTTTGGATCATAAGCAATATATTCCATTGTTGCATATAATCCCTGATTCCTCTATCATAATGCTTATGATAAAAAATTATTTACCAACAAATTATTGAAAGAAACTTTTGTAACGGCCTACAGAATATCATCGTAAGCACACTCATCCATACTCAGTTACAAAAAAGTTCAATGAACAACAATCCATTTTGAGTGCAATTAGTTGGCAAATAAAATAAGGTAATTGAACTCAAATTTTTTAGAGGAATGCTAATTGCTTATGTTGTAATGAATGATTCCAATAAAAATTATAAAAAATTAAGGGATTAGTTTAGAAGAGCTACCTGTGACTTAAATTCACCACTCTTATTCTTTATAAGAAAAAACTCAAATAGAGGAACACCAGCGGCAGAAGTAGCAAGTTGCCTGAAAAATTACAATGAAGGTCAGCACCGTGACCACCTAAAATGTCTCAAGTTATGAAAAAGAAATGCTCTTAAAAAACAGAACAGAACATCTTCTATGATAGAAGAGGTAGACACCAAAAAAAAACTTGGTAAACGTATCTCTAGCTTGGGAACAATTTTTTTTTTGGGGGGGAACACTCAAATGGTTGGTGAGTAACCACTTATTGACATAACTGATTGAATATTGTACCTAATTTAGAAAATTTTACTAAGATTTCCTTCTTTAAAAATTTGTCATAGTAAATTAACACCATAGGATATGGACAAGGAGCACACGAAGCAATCACGGCATGAACTTATGGAACATGAAATTCATAAAACAATTATATCTCATTATCTGGAATATTGTTGTCTACCTTTAAAGTATTTCATTCAATCATTGATAACTTTCTCAACCTAGTTCAAGGCATCACCATTATGACTAGGGACCGCACTCATAGATGCTCACAAGTACAACATGCTACGGATTAGATTTGGACAGTTTAACAGGTATTTGCAGGCAAAATAAATGAATTACTTCTTTAGTCATTAACAGGCAGGGCTGCTGGTAACGTACCTGTGTTGTGGTTGCCCACAATTTAAAACTACTTAGATACCCCCAATTATACAAAGTACGTTGCCCTACAATTGTTTCAAGAATCGAAAGACACAGTTTAGAGATACCCCAATATATGATTGAGTGGTTAAAGGTGATGAAGGAATTGTGAGGTTAAACCCACTGTCATCAAGTTGATCAAAGGTAAGCAACAAAGGACAAAATAGATTATAAATTTCCCACACTACTAAAAGGCACAAATTCATAAAGAGGAAGTTGAAGTCAAGTTCAAATCAACTGAACCTTGTAACACTTATGTTGTACAGAAATCTGATTTCTATCTTAGACTTATAACCAAATTACTCCATTAGAATCTTCTGTATTTTTATATCTAAGTGTGCAAACCAAATTATACACTTCAAGATTAGGCTGGTCTGTCTTCTCCACTTACTCTGCCCCTGTCACACTATCATGCAGTCAACAAGCTGGTAGAGAAAGACGTTTCATTTCAAACCATATTTTTACTTTCTAGTGAATTAAAGTTACAATTGTGTAAGCAAATAAGCCCAAATCAGTTCTACGTTATATACGATAATTCAATCCCATCTCTAGTTAATGTGGGATTTCTAAGGTATATAAAAGTATTGAAGTTCTAACATACATATCTAAATTCTAAGGTAGCATCTCTTTCCCCAAAAATAATTTTCCCTTTCATGAAAGAACCATAAGTAATAGAAAATACCTAGGACTATAACTCCTTGCCACGTATCTTCCATGCTCTGGAGTTATGCGAATAATTAGACCACGTGGACCATTGGTGTCTTTCGACATTCCAGCCCACCAACCCACCTGCAAAAGCCAGAACATATTGATGTCAAAGTATATCATTACCGGTAAGCTCAAGTCTTGAGATGTTACCACATCATGGTTATATTTGGATGCTTTGAATAAAATAAAGTGAAGAGTAGTTCAGACCATTAAGCCGAACAGGAGTCCCATTGGCGCTAGGGAAACCCTCATCAAGTCCCAATCATGGAAGATAGGTATTCACTAAAAATTTGGAGAGTTTTGGATAATTGAAAAAAGAGATTAACGGGATGTGCCATTTTCAAATCCACCATATCAGGCCACCAAAAAGTAAGGGAGAAGGGAGACATCATACAATGGTTATGGTTCCCATCATTTCCCATTTCAGTTTATTGCTTAAAATATCCCAAACCTTGGGTTTCAAACCTTTTCCTACACCACTGTATCAATTCAAACATAACCAATAGGTGAAGATCACATGTCCAAAAATATGAGCACGTTATAGGCTGGTAAGGAAAACAAAAAGAGCCACACCAAGACATTATTCCATCCTGGTCCACATTCTTAGATTTAACTGAACTAAAACAGTTCAAATCACGAGTATGAGCTATAGCAAGGAGTGTCTTGATAGCGCATACAATTTTCCAACCTATGTGATAGCAAGTTAAGTATAGTTACAATTATTACAGACTCTAGGATCACCTTTGACGTTGCATTTCAGATTCGTTTCCATAAAAAAATATACGAAGACATTCTTGCAATGAGAACTCACAAGTCCGGTGCCAGCTTCATCTCTGAAGAAAGCTGCATCACTGTACCGCTCTTCCTCTATGGCCCTCTGAAATATTCGGAAGGAAAATAAAGAAAGTCCAATGGAATGCAAAGAGAAAGCAGAAGAAATAAAGGCAATTGGACTGAAAATTTATACATTTAGAAGAGATATGACCGTTCCAACAGTGTCATTGGTAGCTATAGCTGCAATGGCCACCTTAAGCGCAGCCGCATCATCATAATCCTCCAAATTCACAGCAACACCGAAGCGAGACTGTTTCGTTGAGCACAAAAACATGTCATCGTCATTTATTAGCAGCATCATTAAAAGTTCAAACGAACAATGTACTGTAAATCATCTCTTTGATCCTGAAAGCGTCATGTGTGGTCTAAAATCAAAGAAGTCTTTGAATATTTCATTTTGGTCTTTGAAAACATCATTGAACAGGTGTAGGATAGAAAATTAAGGAAATTTCAAATAAGTCCTTGAAATTTGTGACTATTTCAGAGACTTCTCTTTCAATCTCTAAACATCTGCTAGTATTGAAAAATTGCACCTTTTAGAGGCTTAATTTGTTTTATTCGTTTGTTTGAAGACTAATGTCCTGTCGTTTCGTTCGTCAAAAATAGCTTTTTACCTGGATATTCGCAGCAAAAAATTTGAACTAGGTAGAATAGTGAGTGTGTACCTTGAGAATGTGGAGGAGACGCTCCTGTTCATCGACCTCGTGGAAGTGGTGGCGCCATTGTTCCCAATCCCATTCCGCGTCTTCCACGGAGGCAGAACAGCGCAGAGAATTAAAGTAGGAATTGAATTTGTTGAGGGAATTGGAAACGGCGTGGGATATGGAAGGAAGTGGAAGCGAGCATGGAGAGAATGAGAAGTGAAAAGAGGAACACAATTTGGAGTTTGGAAAGTTGAAGTGTGTTGTTGGTGTTGGAGACGATGATGATGATGTTATGGAAGCCATGGTGGATGTGTGAGTGTGCTGTGTTGTGAGTGTGCAAAAGTTGTGACTACTGAGGAACGAATGAATATGAGGCGGTGAAGTTCACGCTATGGCTAGAAACGGTTGGTTTGAGCAGAGCAAGGGATAAGGACTAACTTCGGTTCCATGGTTCCGTGATTTGTCATCACCTTAACTTGGTCAGAGACTAAAACGGCACGCGGTGGTGAATCTAGTTCTTAAAAGTGGGAAATTTATAAAACAAAAATAACTAACTTTTAATTTGGTTATAATTTAATTTTGTTATAATGCTAAACTAATGCACATGTATAGGTGACAGATGTCATATTAAGTTTAATTTCTCATGTGATTTTGATTTCTATAATAGTTTTGAATCTTTTTGTTAAGTTAGTTATAACAATATTATTATTTTTAATTTTACCTTTTTATTTTTTCCCCCCTCACTTTATTAATTATTTATCTTTATATTAGAGTCACAACTTAAAAACTTAAATACTTACTAGAAAGATAAATATGTGAGATATGCTTTTAGATATTATAAAAAACAGATTTAAAAAGTAATAAATTTAATTCAGACATAAGATTTTATTTGAAAATTTATAAGACATGATTATCATATTCTCAAATTTAGTTAATAAATATTGTTATATAATCAAATATAATCATTTAATAATTATAATAAATAGTAAGGTTGTTATTAATAAGTTAATCTAACTGATGTGGATCATTTACTACTGAATGAATTAAAAATGAGAGTACAGATTATTTTGTAATTTGTTTTTATGTTTTTGTCGTCTTCAAAATAGCTATTGTTCGTTATATTAAAAAAGATAATATACTTTTAGAACATAAAAATTGGTGTACAATTATATGTTTTGAAGGTACAACGTAAAAATCAATACAAAAATTTCAAGAGAATTCAAATCCCTAAGTAGCTTAATTTTTCAATGAATAATTTTTTTTACAAATCAATTCAATCTAACATATTTATAGATAAGTTAGGTTGATTTACTTCAAAATGAATTATTATCCTAAATTATTTTATATATTTATTATAAGTCGATTTTTCACTTAATTTTTTTTATCAATCACAATTATAAAATACAAATTAAAATTTTAGATAAATAAATTAATTAATTATGTATCAAAATTATTCAAATATTATTAAATAAATTTATCATTTTTAAAAATATTAAATTATCGATCTACATAATTAAAAAAGTAATAAATAATTATAATAAAAAAATTATGAAAAAAAAGTAAAAAATAATAAACAGTGGTTATTGATTTGTCATGGAACAACAAATTCCAATCCGACTTTAACTTTTTAATTTGTAGATTAAATAAATCGATTTATTGTGACATCTGAACTATATTTAAAAAAAAAATGATAATTTTTTCACATTCTACCCAGTAAAACCAATTTTGATACCTATAATAAATAATACTTGTTCATTCACTTTTATTTATTTATCTAGTTCAAAACAATAATATTATAGAAAAATAATTCAAACTTAACATATTTTAAAATAGTAAGTATTTAAATATTGAATATGGTGAATTTAATATGAAAATCAACTAGGAGACCAAAAAAGTCGTGTATACAAATTATTCTATGTCTTAATAAGTGAATTGAATTTTTGGGTGAACTACAGTAACATTTAAATATTCTTCTTAAAATTTCGCCAACCTTATACGTTTAATTAACTGTTTCGTTTACATTTTCCAAAATTATGTTGAAATATTTTCAAATATTTAGCTTCATGTTGATTATTGTTATAAAATTAATTTTGAATAACTCTATGTTGGATAAAAAATCATATTGAATAGTACTATTGATTTATTTTAACAATAAACCTATTCATTTAAATCATACTGTACATTTAATTTTATTCAAAATCAAAATTCTCCAACCATGTATTGAAACGCGCGTTAGAGAGTTGAATTTCCCAATATATTTTCTATATTAGATGGATAATTCAATCCCCGGAGCACATAATTGAAAATTTTGTTTTCATCTATAAATAATTTTTTTGCTAGCAAGAGATGAAACGTAATGATGCATATTTTTCTATGAAAAACGTAAAAACCACCCATTATATATGCGACACTAAAAACGTTTCAAAAGTTTTAATGGAGACATTTCGATCATGAATATTAAGCTACATACTTTTTATTAAATTCGTTTTTTATCTTTTTTTTTTTAATTATCTAGTGTACTAAGTCTAATACACATGTGAGAGTTGGAAATAAATAATACTCATTCTTGTTTATTTATGTAGTAAAATCTGATTGAATATAACGAACCACAACTAATTAATTTGCTGATAATTTTACTAATTTACCCTTAGTTCCTTACTTACAAGTCAACCTACATTCGAATTTAACACCAAGAAAGAATTCAGTTCGGATTTGTTAGGCAAAAAAATGGTTGAACATTAGTTTTTTTTTCATTATACACTAATGAAAATCGCCATTAGAAATATAACGATAAAAAGTAGTTAAATATAATGGAAACTATAATTATAAAAAGTGGAAGTAATTTTTGGTAGCATTCCTTTATATATAAATAAAAGAAATTATATTAGATACCTATTTTATGTAGATTTAAGATTTATTTCTAATTATTTTAACAATATTTAACTCATACTGTCAAAATAAAGTGTAAAGTAATCCACGCAAACTAAATTTGAGGATGAATAATTTCTGCAATGTTTAAAAATTAGAACCAGTCCATTCAAGCTGAATTCGTTGTGATGTAGTAGGGCATTAGGGGGAAGGAAATAAATTGATCATATAATTAGAAAACTAATATTCAATTACAACTTTAATTATTTGATTTTTTTATGTATTATATAAAAATATATAAAATTTTATGTAGATGGACAATAGTAATATTAAAATTAAAAAAAAAATTGGGTTGAAAATGAATTGATGTCATCACATGTTCATTTATTTAATACATTATGTGTAATGTTTAATTATTAATTATATAAATATTATTTTTTATATTTGATTAAATACATATAAAAATTCTAAAAGTAAAATTTGTTATTATTAGTTTTAAATTGAAGTGAGCTGATTTGTTTAATTCTCAACGCACATACCACAGGCCAATAGTTTTAGAAACAATATTAGGTAACTTGAATTCGACTTAATTAAAACAATTTGTTGACAGCCATTCCTTTTAAAAATAAAATATAAAGTTTTAAAATAAAATAATAATATATTTAGTTACATATATATGATATAAAATTTTCAAAGGGGTTAAATAAGGGTTTGTATACCGACACGTGTAAGTTGTATGCATGGCTTGAATGGCAGGTGAAGAATCGCACCCTGGAGAAGCAAACTGTGACATACAAAGTTGGAATTGGAATTGAAATTGAAAATAAAAGTGTGAGGGAAGAAAAATCAGAATGAAGAAATTATATTAAGCCATTAGATGAGACAGAGTTTGTTATATTAATTAGGAGTTGAAAAGTTGATTTGAAGAGTGAAAAAATGCGTAGAGAAGGTGAAGGTGAGAGAGAGAACGTGCCTCAACTAACTGCAAGTTCCACCAGGAGAAGGTTGAGAACGAAATTCAGACCAGACCCTTTCTTGTCACTATGCAGATGCTTCAGCTTCCTTGTCATTCTCTCTTCCTTTTTCTGCATCGCCGTTAACGTCCTCTCTGCAATTCGCTCATTCAAAAACCAATCCGATGTCTCTCTCTCTCTCTCTAAAGTATAATATTATTCGTTTCGTGTTCAGTTTTAATTGCGTGTTGTGTCTTTCAGATCTTCGATGGCATATTTCGGTGTTACGCCGTTTTCATAGCGTGCTTCGGGGTTCTGGCTGAGACGGAATGGAGCTTCATCATCAAGTTCTGGAAGGTTAATTAATTAATTAGTTAGTAGTTTCGTTCTTTTCTAATTTATTGTTATCGGAACGTGGATGCTGAGCAAATAAATGATGTTGCTGTTCTCACTTCCTGCTATCTAATTTCATGCATCGTTACAGGTTATAGAGTATTGGGTTGCCAGGGGTTTGCTGCACATTTTGTACGTTTTCTCTTTAACGTTGATGCTTTTTTTGCTTTCGATTCAATTATCTTTGTTTTTTTTTTTCTCTTAGTACCTACATTATCTTTATTAATTCTCTCTCATGAATAAGAAAAAAGGTAATAATGTGTGGAACAAATCTCAATTGACACCATAGACAGGAGTTTCTAAAATTAGAGAATACTTGAGTGTTTTGCATGTGGATGTTTTTGAGTTCAGAATACTTGTATTGCATAATTGGTTTTGCTACCACTGCCTGTTGTTAATGTCCAATAAATGTAGTGTACGGCGTAGAATTGCAAGATTTTGTTTGTTTGTATTATGAATTGATAATGCACAAATTTGCTTCTTAGTCGTGTTTTTTCTGTTTCTGCAGTGTTGCAGTCATGACTAGGGCCTTCCCTGACTATAGTGGGGAGCGAAAAGAGCTGATAGTTCTTCAGAGCATAGCGTGCTATATGCTTCTTGCTTGTGGCGTAATTTACGTTGTGTCGGTAAGATTTTTGAAAAGAACAAACTAATTAGTCAAATGACTAGGTTTCTGTAGTCGTGTATGCTCGGATGTTTGTACATGATTTAAACGAATTGATGCCTATTGTATATATGTGCAAAGTCATATTCAATTTGCATTTTATATTTTTTTTTTGTTGATTCTTCAAATTATTTCGCTGTGAGTGTTTTCCAATTAGACAGAGGTTAATATTTTTGAAAGCATCATGACCTGTATTAAACCAGGTTCTATAACATCTTACCTTTGCTCTTGTTTTAATACTTTTCAATTTCACTTTAAAAAAATCATTCTAAAATATTTTAACGGGCATATCATATTTCTGAGCAGAATTCCTACTTAATTCGTTTCTGCTGCCTTTGGACATGGTTCAATGAACTAACAATTTTCTATTTTATTAGATTATTCTTTTATATATATATATATATATATATATATTATAAATAGATAGATATTTATATATGAGCTTCCCTAGTCAATATTCTAAGAGTTCTAAATAAGAATTTCTGTTACATGTATTACCATTTTAAGGGAGTTCTTTGCATTGGTTTTCTGAAACGTTCCCGCCAGAAGCAAGAGATATCCAGAGAGCAAGCAGAAAAGGATCTTGAGGTAACGTAGCATATATTGTATTGCATCCACGTGCATATCAGTAGTTTTTGTCTTTCCTAAATACCTTCGTAACATAACATTGCACTCACTATGTGAAAATTTAAATTCTGGAACCTTTTCCATGACCTTTTATTGCAATCTTTTTTTATCTACCTCATAATAATAGCCCATGATTTTTTCAGCTCCAAATGCATTGTTTCAAATCAAGATATTAATTGACGTCTTCTCTTAATGAGCTAAAGAACAGAGAAAAGAAATCAAGGATTTTAGAAACCATATTATTATTTCTTTTCTTTAAAAGATTATATCCACAAGATGTACCATACTTGTTATTTCAGTAATCCTTAGAGGTTTCGTTGTCAACAACATCGTTTTCAGATTACAATACTACCATTCTCCATCATCTTTCGTGCACATTGGGCACAAAGATTCATAACTTGGACTTCTGTTTTTCCCTCAGAGTTCATAATATTATCTCTCAGAAACCTTCTTATCTCCATTTAATTCTTAATTTTTACTAAAAGATCAACCGAAATTTACTTGCTTCTATGAACACTTAACAGGAGTTGGAACGCCGTAGAGAAGAACTTGAGCAACTGCTTATTACAGAATAGGTTGAAGCTTTTGAAAGTAGTGCTGAAATTGTCTCATTTCGCACCGAACAAAACCTCCACGGGCAACAACCTATGAATACCGGTTTATGGCAGTGCTGTTGGCTACTACTGTAATACTTTTTCATTCTATGAAACAAATTAATTGCATTCTTTAAGGGAAAATTGACCTGTTGTGTAAACATGTAGAAGTAATATTCGAAAAGATTCCTCATGACCAATGTTCAGATAAACTCTTTACCATACATTAGTTCCTGTAGCAAGAATTATAATTTGATGGTAAAAGAAATTGAAATTTATAAACAGATTACAATTGATTTTGTGAAATTAAATTAAATATAATCTTACTTAATAAAAACGAGATTTGTATATTTCATATATTATTTTTTTTCTTTTATTTTAAAATACTATACTTACAAAATATAAATGAAATAAATTGAAGATTAAATTAAAATATAATATTTTTAAATATATAAAATCATAAAGAGATCACTTTTATATTTTCTAAGATATTCTAGAAAAACGCTCACATATTGTATCTAACAATTTATTTTCGACCCTTGGTCATGTATAAAATTTTTTTAAACTTGCATGTGAAATTAGGTTCTAATCTAGAGGGTTAGAGAAACAATCATATTCCTCACTTTATAATAATTAATTAATAAATCAAATAATATATTTTCATATTTATTTATTTAATTTTTTATATTAAAATATTTGTTCTTCAAATACCTTTTATATTAAGGTTTATTATGATTTAATGATGATATATAGAAAAATATGGAATTTTTGACATTTCTGGGCTCTATTAACATGTTTTTTTTTTAATTATATTGTAACATTATACGCGAAAATGATATACCACCCATGAAACACAAACGACACAAAATAAAAATAGATTGAAAATTACAACTTTACCTTGACCAACAAATTTGTCTTGATTCAAAACAAAATTCATCTTTTTTTCCAACTATAACAAGAATGTTTCTCCAAAATATAATTTCTTTCAGGTCTTTTATGTTCTAAAATTTGTCTTAGGATCTGTACACTTTCTTTTCTCTTTAGAACATATTCTTTTTTGTTGTGTTTGTTTTAATTTTAGCACATTAAACCTGTTGAATAATTTTGTCATTTCAAGAAGTATTCCACACACATCGTTTAATCATACCTGTGGAACATTCTCACACTAGTCATCATCGTTACGTCACATTTTTTTTTAATTTACGAATCTCATTAAATCTAAACTAAAATTAAACTCATTAATTATTGTATGAAAACTAATAATTTTCTTTTCTTTTTTGCACTTTTCTTTTTTGCACAAAAGAATGAATTTTAGTTGTTGCACCATAAGTATATTTCTTTTAACTTTTAATATATGATAACTAATGTTTCAGGTATAGATATCTATCACCTATTTAAAATACTCAATTTGTCTTTACTTTCTCCTTGTTCAGACAATCGGGGTACATGTGTTTTGATGTTTAAGTCAGTTCAAGTATGTTTGGGTAAATGCAATTAATACTGTAATAAATGCGAAGTAAAAGTCTTTATCAAGTTACCTTGGGTTCCTGCTTATAGTGGTTGACATGGGTCTGTGATTAGGATTTTCTTAATCATGACCCAATTACTTTTTAAACTTGATTATTGACTTGTTTTACATTAATTTTCAGATTTGGTCTAATGTTCTCGACCGAAGGATCCGTGCGTGTTGTCGAGGGCCCATATTTATGTTATGGCGACAAAGTTTCACTGTCACGGATGGGCTGTGGTCGCTCGGGTCGTGAGCTCCCTAAAATTACTCTGGAAAAATTGTCATATCAACAACCCAAGAGATTATCCGTCTGTAGTGGACAGCCTTCGACCGCTTATCCTTAAGCCGCCTGACCGAAGGTCTGGCTAGGAATGTTAATTGATCATACAGTACAACTAATTTTTTGTTTTTTCTTTTATATAAATCCTTTACTTTTTATATTTCAAATTTAACTTTAGTATTATTTTTCTTTTAAATTTAATCAATACGATAGTTTTAAATAAAACAAGGAAAGTGGGTGCCACCGTATTAAAGTATTAAAGTTTATGGAATGTGAATATCATATATAAAAAAATTAGGAGATTTTGAGATCTTAATATCTATTTTAGAATTATCTTTCTACAAGAGATAATATAGGTATTATTTAAAACAACTTTGCTAACAATAATTTAAATTTCTCTTTAAATTTATTTAATATTTTATACTTAATTTATTTTGAAATTTATCAATGATGCGCGGGCTCTTTTTCATATGATGATGCAAGTCATTATATATTATGTTTTAAATCACATGTAATGTCATTGAATGTTATCGATAGTTATAAATAGGTATAAATACTGATTTGGTACCTAACTTTTTGGAAAAGTTCAATTTTGGTACCCGAACTTTAGTAATGTTCAATTTAGTACCTAAATTTTTTAAATGGGTTTATTTTAGTACCTTCCATTAAACTACATAACGACGTTTGACTTCTGTTGAAGTGACACTGTGCTGGGGATATGTGGCAGAAACGTTCGGATAAAATGAGTTGGAATTCCATTTTATTTGTAAACTTTAAGTGCCCTAATTTGTGGAGAGTGCCTTAATAGGTGGTTTTCTCTTCTTCTGATTTATCTAGACATTGAAGAAATGTCAAGGGCTCAATTATCTTCCTCTTGCTCTCACAATTCATGGTTGATGCAAAATCAAAGCTTGTCTTGTAATAGTGGTGGCTATAGAGGGTTGGGTGAAGCACCCACATGCAATTGCAGAGTGGAAGTTGTGCTGAGAACGGCTAGAACTATCAAGAATGGTGGGAGACAATTTTGGAAAACGGCTGAAGCTTCTTCTTGCTAGCTTCGCCCTCTCCAACGAACAGAAGGAAATCTTCGTCCTTCTTCTCCGATCAAACGCAAATCAACCACCGAACCCTAATTCCCAAATTTAGCTTCTACCCTAATTTTCCGTTCTGCAAATTTTTCGATTTCACATCCCTAATTTTTTCCCCAAATCGACAACAACGCTTTTGTAAAATTTTTTACTTCACAAATTATTTACTTCGATTTTTTTTTACCATAAAAATCATGTGCCCCACCATGTTTCTGCCACGTATGTCCTGCACAGTGCCACCTCAACAGAAGCCAAACAACGTTATGTAGTGTTTAATGGAAGGTACCAAAATAAATCCGTTTTAAAAGTTTGGGTACCAAATTGAACATTCCTAAAGTTTGGGTACCAAATTGAACTTTCCCAAAAAATTGAGGTACCAAATCAATATTTATACCTTATAAATAGTATTTTGATTATTTTGGTAGTAATATAATTACATTCATCCCGTGACTAATAATGATTTAACTAGTGCACCAAAACATAAATCCGAAAGTTAATTTATATTTATATTTATTATATATATATATATATATATATATATATATATATATATATATATATATATATATATATATATATATATATGAAAATGGGTCGGATTTGATATACATAGTGTTTATTTACAAAATAAATTTACTCGTTGTCTGTATGAGTATTTGTTCATAAAATATTTGTGAATAATTTAAGACTCGCGTGTACTAGTGGATAGCCGCAAATATTTAAAAAAATTATAAATGTTTAAAATTGAAATTAAATAAAATTACAAAAAAATGTAAAATTAAATATAAATTAAATTAAACATAATTTAAGTTTAAATTTAAATTAATCTAATAAAATATAAATATAAATTAAAATTTAATTTTAATTTTAATTAAATTGAACTTAATAAAACATAAATTTAATTTTAATTTTAATTTTTTCGGTTAACGATATTCACGGGTACAGATAATATGATATCCGTATTCAACCCGTTTATAAACAAGAATTAAAATATCCATACTCACAAATACAGATATTTTTGTCATCTCATATATATATTTATAATAATATATAAAAGTAATTCCTCTTTTATGTCTACCTCTTGTAATACTAATTCTATCTTTTATAATATAATTATTTATTAAATTTTTTAAAATTAACGGTCACTTTTACATATTTTTTAAATTATTTTTTCTATTTATTTTACTTTATTATTTTTGAACACAGGCGCGATAAGAGGAGCCTTTGTTTTGAATAAATTCAAAATCGAAAAAGAGCGCGACCGGCGCAGCCGCAGTTTGATGAGTGAAGCGACGCTCTTCGGTTGGCTTTCTGAACAACGCACACTCGCGCAGCGTCAGGTAAAACTCCTAACCTAATGTACTCTTAATTGCATATTCGCTTTTCATGTATTGTTACGTTTTAAAAATACGATTTTGCAATCAGATCCGCTAAAGTCGCCATTGTTCAACCTTTGTTTGATTTTGATTTGTGTATTGTATGGCTTAATACATGCTTGAATCCAATTAACACTGAATGCGTGTGTTGTGCACTTTATTATGTTATCAGTGAGTTAAAATCTGTGTTGGAAGGGAGATAAAGGGATGGAAAATGTGTACGCCGAGTTGGACGATGCCAGAGCGGAGGTGGAGAAGCTCAAGGCCGAATGTCGACTCAAAGCTCAAATCTTTGAGGGTTTGAAGCAAGATCGCGCACAAGAATTTCTCAAATTTCAAGAATCTAGGAAGCGGGTTGAGGAACAGGCACGCGAGCTTGATCTCAAGTCCGAGGAGATCCATGAGCTGAAGAAAGTTCTAGAAGAATTGAAGTCTAGTTTGCATGAAAAGGAAGCACACGTGGAGCGTTTGAGTTCGGAGAATAAAAGGATCCAAACAAGTTCTGCTGATAGGTTGGTGAAATTGGAGGAGAGTAATAGAGAGCTGGTGTTGGCTTTGGATGAGTTAAGATTAAGAAATGAATCTCTGGAGCAGAATGCCTGTGCCAGTAGTCAGGAAATTTTGAGTCTTAGGGCATTCTTGTTGGCCGCGGAGAAGAAGTGTTCAGAAGCGGAGGAAAAAGTGCAGCATGGTATAATGTTGAAAGGGAGAGATGGTGTGATACTGCAATTGGAGGAAGAGAATATAAGAATGCAAGATAAGATTAAATGGAGGAATGAACAGTTTAAGCATCTTGAAGAAGCTCACGAAAAGCTTCAAGTTGAGTTCCGATTGTGCAAGGAGGAGTGGGAGAAGGAGAGAACTGCATTGCTCGAGGAAATGTCTTCCTTGCAAGTTAGGTTGGATTCTCAGACAAGAAATGTGGAGGGGTTGCAATCCCGTTTGGAGATGTGTAACCATGCATTGGCTCATGAAGAGAGCAAGAGAAAACTCCTGGAGGCTGAAATATCCGAGTTTAAGACTAGTTTTGAAAATGTTTATGCTCAGTGTGAGAAGAAGAATTCAGAGATTCAACAATTAAGCATTCTGAGAAATGACGAGATAGCACAGCTGAGAAACTCACTAGGGGAGAAAGAGATGGTGGTGAGAGAACTGGATCATAAAATTGTTCAACTTGAACATGATAATAAGGAATTGGGAGATTTACTTAAAGAACTCAGGGAAGCTCAGATCAATAATGGTGGTGCAAATTCTCTGACATCAAAGCTCCGTAACAAGCTTAGACGGTTGGAAGATGTGCATAAAAGCTGTGCGTCAATTCTCAGGTCTAAAGAATCTCAATGGAGTGATCAATTGACAAAGATGGAAGCAGATATTGCTACATATAAGTCTGTATTGACCAATAAAGAACAGGAAATATGGAGTCTTCAGGTGGAACTGGAAAATTGCTATTGTACCGTTGAAGAGAATCGTATGGGACTCTTGATCTTTAAATCAGAACTGGTTGAGGCTTACTCCAAATCATTCAGTGCAGACTCTGAGAAAGCATCATTTGATGTCAAAGGGAATGAAAATAGGATTCTAATTTCTATAGAGCAATTGAAAGTGGAAGACAATCCTCCGAAAAGTATGGCACTACAACATTCTCGGCTGGTGGAAGAGCTTGAACAAAACAAGAAAAAGCTTGAGGAATCATCTGAGGGTGAGGTCATGTTGTTAGAGCAACTAATGCAGATGGAATACACACAACAATATGAAAGAAGTGCTGCTTTTGAGGCTCTAGAAAGGCTGGAGCTTGAAATAACCTGTAAAAATGATGAAATATCTCGATTACATTATGAAGTACAGGATTGGAAGTCTGCGACTGCAACCCTTAAAGTTTCCTATGAAGAAATTCAGGGAACTATTAAAGTAATGGAAACTTCCCTGGAATCAAAAGTGGAGAATGAAGAAGCCCTTAAGCAGGCCAATGAAAACCTTCTCTGTATCGTCAAGGATCAGGAGAGAAAAACTGAAGACCTTCTACTGCAGATTGGTTTATTGGAAAGTTGCAATGCAGAGAAAATGAAGGAAGTGGAAAGATGCAAGCAGGAGAAAGAGGGTCTTATCCAAATTGTAGAGGATAAGGAATGTTGCATAAAGGATCTACAGAAAGAAATAGACATCGCCTACTTGAAACAAGAATCCACAGAAAACAGATTAAAAGTTGCAATTCATGCTCAACAGGAAGCAGAGCAAACCCTCAAGCAGGAAAAAGAGATTTTTTTGAAGATTAAAGACGAGAAGGAACGTACTATAGAGCACTTTCAGGAGCTAGCTACGACATCAGAGCAAGATTTGTTAGATGCTCTCTCTTTTTCTTTCTCAAAACAAGTGGAAAATTGGGTTGAGGTCAGTTTGCTTAGGGATGCTTTGAAAAATGCAGAATATCTGGCAATGTTAGAAATTGAAGAAAAGAACAGCCGAATAGTGAAATTAGAAGACGCATTCTCCCATTTAAAACAAGAAGCTGAGCAGCTTCGAGCATCAATGGAAGCCAGGAAGTTTGAAAATGAAAAATTGATGGATAAACAGCAGACCATGGAATGCGTAATAGCAGAGCTCAAGCTTCAGAACGGAAATTTGCTCCAAGAGATCATTAACTTATCAAAAAATGGGGAAGATATGTTGGCACATTTTGAAGACATCTTTGGCAAAATTGGTGAGTTGTCTTGTTGGGATACGCAATTGGTGGAGATGCTGGGGAATGTGTTGAATACTTCTGAAGATGAAAATGAAACAGCAATGGGTTCAGTAGTTTGTGATAAGTCACACGAGTCTGCTAGAGATGGCACAAATGGTCTTCATATTACTCCCACAACCAAGAAAACTGAAGAAATTTTTGATGGACGATCGCCATTGAGAGAGGTTAATAGCCTGCATATGTAGACCAGAAGAAGATTCTGTGATCTTGCTGACAAAAAAGCCAAAAAGGTATTCAATTTCAGAAATATTTTCCTCTTCGCATTGGCATGTTTAGTTCTTGATGTCATTAAATGCGCATGCAAGCAAACTGTCCCCCAAAACTATCTTTAGGGAAGATGTAAGATAAGTTGAAAATGGTGGTAATGAATAGGCTGCAGGCAGCAAGCTTATGATGTATTTTTTTTTCCCTGAATTTCGTATCACATTTTTTTTCTCCAAACCCTAACATTTTGAGCAAGATTAACTGAATTTGCCATGTGAATGCTTGAGGCACCAAAAAGTTCCCCATTATTGATCATGGAAAATGTTGGTGCTATTTTGTTTCGTAAGTCCATATAGCTAGTAGCTAAATATTTGAAGGTTTAATTACATTTTCAGTTTTTCTTAGTTTCGGCTAAAGTTTTATTTTTTGTTAAATGTTAAAGTTAATTTACTCCTTTCGTCAATAGTTTTCCACCTAAAACACCAAAACTTTAATTTTTTTTACTGAAATAGTTGTGGCTTCTATGATAAGTTTAGGAGAAGAAACAAGTTAAAGATTTAGAAATTGGAAATATAGTGAAAATTTGAAAAAAAAAAAGGATCTTGTTGGATGGGAGATTAAGATTTAAAAAGAGAAGAATTAGAATTATAGTCGGTGAAATTTGAGTTTGAAAACTTGGTAAAAACCAATAATTCGAAATTTCAAAACAATAAACGGCCAATTCAATTAGTTTGGAAAAAGCTTGAGAACCACAGTTGCATGCAAAACAAACTATAAGGAATATAAATGTAATGAAGCCATGTTTAGTGTTATTTTGTACTTGTCTTTTGAGAAGTCATCTGAGAAATACTGTGGATTGGTGCAGGTATAGACAAGGCTCCAAACATCTTCATATGGTATTAGTAGCATATAAAAAGGAGCGGAAGATAAAACGCGACATCAGTCTGTATTCTGTTATTTAGTAATTAGCAATATCTGTCTGTATTCTGTTGTTTCAGAAAATTGCCACACGTTTCTTCATGAGTGGTCAGAACTATTTAACAATGTTGGCAACATTCTTTCCGATTCTTTGGCCATACGGTCAAGATTATTTAATTTATTGTATTCTTTGTTAATTTATGCGGAATTGCATTGACTGTTTTTAGATAAATTTCATACTACCAAACATGCGTAGTAGTATTTTGCAAACTGGAATTTCATCTAAGCAAAATTTCGGCTAAGTGATTACAATACACAACACCCACAAATTAATGAATTAGTTTCTGAATGAAATCCACAGAATTGCAATTCAATACTATACAAAATGTCGCTGATGCTAAGATCTGTATAATATTTTCCAACTAAAATTCCCAGTTTGGTTCACTTTATTTGAAGGGCAACGACTAGTACAAAATATTGTGTGGTTCTGAGTAAAATCCTGAGAGAAAAAACTCAATGAGATATAAAAAATCATGCAGCGGGGTTGGAAGTATCCGGCTTGTTAGAGTACTTGGAAAGCCATTTCTGCTTGTTCTTCTGTGAAGCGTTCCAGTTTCGAGAGAATTGAGTAAGACCTTCCCTTAACGACCCAAGATTTACCCCATCTCCAACCAAAATGCTAGTTACTCCCATTTTAGAGACCTAAGGCAATTATTATACGACGATGATGATGATGATGAAGAAATGAATTTAAAAGAAAACGTGAGAGTTTATATTATTACCGATTGGATGTTCCTATTCTCATCATCGAAAAAGAGCATGGAGTTGAAGGGGACAGCGGTCCTCGAATGAATTCTCTGAAAATGATCGGTTTTATGTGTCCAACTGGAATATATTTCCTGAATAAACCAAAGTTCAGAAGAGAAATAAAAACCAATGCATGCTGCATTAAATTTGAACTGAAAAAGAAAGATAAGCAAAAGAGTTCACCTGTGCGACGAAGAGTGAGGAGAGGCCCAATTTGTTGAGGAAAGCTGTTGCTATGTCAGCGGTTGGAGAGCGAGAAGCGATTGCAACGTCGATACCTTTCTCTTTGAGCGCTAACAATATGCCTTTAGCGTGAGGATACAGAGAAGGCATTTCACGCTTCGATCGACACTCACTGAATTTTCAACAAGATTGATTTCATAAACTAGACAGTAAAAATGAAATTAGGTTAAGGAAAAGAGGGTAGGAAGTAGGTATGAACCAGTAGAAAGGCCAGAGAGTGTAATCGAGATCAAAAACCACGAGCTTTGGCAGAACCTCAAACGCTTCGATTATCTGCACCGCCTCACCCTTCACCTTCTCCGTCTTCTCCTCCATCACTCTCTCTCTCTGCGTATATAGATTATTTTTTATCGTGACAAAATGGAGACTTATATGCTGGATTCATTTTTATGAAGACCGACGAATATTATAATTTAGAAAAACATTATTTTACCATAAAACGTATACTTGTGATAGAACATAAATATTAAATCACTGTATTTAATAGTTAAAATCAATTTCAGTTGTGATTTTAAATTTCAAAAACATGGTCTCAATTTATTAAATATAATTATTTTTTAAATTTAGTAAAAATGATTTGTTCACTTTATACAAATAATTTAGCTAAATTATTTCTTTTTGCGAATTTTAATAATTTTTAAATTATAAAAAATAGTGTAAATAAAATAATGAAATAAATTCTTATAAGGCCTTAACATTTGCAAAGTAATGATTGAACCATTTAAAAAGTAGAAAAATATCTATGAACTGTTTTAAGATCCTTAAAGATGACCCAGTTTCTTAAAACATTTAGTATACTTTAAAAAGGACCAAAATTGAGTGTCTTCGTCTAAATGAAAACAGTCCCACCAAAATTATGACAAAAAAACGGTATTAAGCATTTTTATAGTGCAAGGGTGAGGCGAAAGTATTTTGCAGATTTCTTCACCGTTTGGAGGAGCAGTAGTTAGTATGAACAAAAGCCTTGTAATATATTTCTCTCCTACGTATTTCAAATATTTAATGTTGTTTTAATGTGGCCATAACACAGAAGCTGCTTTTAGCATGCTTCTGGTTAGCACGCGCCTTAGAGCACCACCTTCGTTCATAAGCTTCGGCCTTTTGGTATCTGGATCGTATTCACGGAATGAGGAAGGAGACTCAACAACATTCAGATCAGAATCATGGCCATCGTCTGTCCCCGGAGAATCCGGAACAACGTATGCATTTGGCCTTTTGGCATCTGCTCCATCAGATTCAACTGTCACTGCCTTTTCCTCTTCAAGACTCCTCTTCTGAGTAAAATCAAGTATTTGATGGGTTATTAATGAATTCATATATTCAAGGAATGATGAACGAGGAATGACTTAGAAAACTCACATCAGTATCATTTGCCGCTGGAGAATCACACACAACATAGTCCGTAAACTCCTCACCAGAAGTCGATGGATACTCAACTACTGTATTCAATGGGAACGAGGATATTCTAGATGTTCTTGACAGAGAATGGTCATCAACAGCTTTCACAAAATTTACAGAAAATCCATGCTCCGATGATTCTGATGCTCCGTGATCTTTTCTGACACATGATGTGGATGGAAAATCATATACCAATTGGGATTTCTCCCTCTCTACTGATAAAGAAGTTTCCTCCTCACTACATTCATCAATTTCCTGTATTATTATAGCATGAAAAGGGAAATTCTTCAGTTAGTATAGCAGTATTTTCATATTCTAAGCAGATACTGGGTGGCCAATTTATTTCTTCACTTCTACTAATTTAGATAATGAAAATGAGAAAAAAAATTTACTTTTAATGGTGACAAGAAACCGCCCCTCTGCAGACAATCAGAACGTGAAATTACTCGCCAGTCCTTGGAAACAAGTGAAGGTCCTCCCAAACACGGTGAAACTCTTCCGGGTGAAGCCGTTGGATGCTGAATATCAGCAGTCTCTAGTTCAGTAGAGGAATTTAAAGGAGGATTTTTTACACACAAATCTGAATAGCAGCAACCCGTAAGGGAATCTTCTTCCACTTTCGTCTGGACAACAATGGCAGGATCTTCAGAAGGAAGACCTTTGTCAAGGCAATCGGTAGGACGTGCTTGCAAAGAATTATTTTCAAATATATCATAAATTAGGTTCTGTATGTGAGATCGTTTCAGAGAAGCCTCTGGTGGAGGAAACCAATCACTGCTCAACTGGAAATTATGAGAAGAAATTTAACTGTGACTCAACTGCTGTATAACATGAAAAAAGGAATCACGTGGCCATCCCACACAGACGATGGTGAAGACGTTTTAATAAATGCAGGTGCCAATTAAAACAGATGCATGTAAGAATAGCAATCAAGAAATACTATATATCTAAATAACCAAATCAATATAATAATGTTAAAATTCACAAACACACACATCTGACACACCCAAGCACAAGCACCAAACAATCTGAAATTCAAAGTCTGATTTTAAAAGGAGAAAAATAGTGCATAAAGGTCTCTCATATATCCCTCAGTTCAGATTCCCTGATGTCTTGCCAAATTCAGAAAAAGGCAGAGGAGAATAGCAGCCTGCATTTTGTGATATGAATTTCCTAAAGTTTTATCATCTAAAACATAATACTTAACTGAATCACCCAGAGCATCAACGGATTACAGAATCATGAAAGCAAGATAAGTCAAGGAAACTTGAAAGAAAGTCAAAGAAACATTATATCACTGAAAATGAAAAATGAGACTGCATATCCTGATCAAGTTTTAATGCCACGGGAAGCCACTTACAAAGTTAGAGAACTTCGTAATCATAAAAGGGTTAAAGTTTACAGGAGCTTCTTCCAGAAAACGTTCCACATAATGGAGCAAAAAGAGGCCACAATCGTGTAAATTATCCTGCTGAGGCAGCTGAAATAGAAAAGGCAAAACCAGTCTAGTAAAAGTTGCACTGGATTACTTATAGGGAAGTTAATAATAGACTACCTCAAGTGAGATGAATCTCATATGTAGAAATTTAGAAGACACATCATCCACCACATCACCGTGCCTCTCTTTCCATTCTTCACAGAGGTAACTACCATTACAAAATAAGAAAGGACTGTCAGATTCTGCACAACGACAGAAAACAGATTAATTCTACTTATTCAAGCTTATAATTCATTGAATAGAGTTTCGTTTCTACTAAATTTTGTCAAAACAACTTTCTGTAGTAGCTATCTAAATTCCTGTGAGGAAATATATCTGTCAACAAAGCCTTGTTAAACCATTTAATCCCAAGGTTCAACCTCAGACAAAATATCGATACAAGTCAACAAATGAACTTCTGGCAATGACAAAAAGTGACTACATTCTAGTGATTGATGATAGTAACCAAAGTAACCATTCATTGTTAACTGTTGGTAAGAAGTGGCATCAACAAATCAACTGCTAGTAAAATCAAAAGGTGACTACTGTCGAATGATTAATATATAATAGCTCGAGTAACTGTTGAAAAGCTACTGTCATGTAAAGATAAACCCCTGCTGTCGGTATATTTCCCCTATGGAGATCTTTCACAAATTTTTATTGTCAGTTGATGTAATTTATTTTCCACATACCAAGTATACATCCCATCTTTGTTTGTCTTACTGTATAAAGGGCTTGCTTGATAAACATGATATAATTGGATAAAAGAATATAATATGATAAGATAAGAACATGACGGGATAATAATAGGATAATGTTCGGTGTACAGAAGATAAAAAACTAAATAGTATCAGGTATAACATAAATTATGTTTAAATGACAGTTTTTCATTAATATGATATATAATATTCTAAAAATTGACTTTTTATTATAAATTATGAAAACTATTAAAAAATAAATATTAACTAAATTATACAAATTTATATAAGATTTCAAGATACAATAGTATCTTAAAAAATATTATATTCTTATTATTTAATTTAGTATTTTAAGACATAATATAATTTAAATTTTTGCCACTAATTATAAATATAAATTCATATAAGATAATGTGTTAAATAAAAAATTATGATATATATCATCATATAAATTAATATCAACAACATTATACATATCTTATTTTGCTCGTTAATTTTTCTTAAAATTATTAGTTTTTATAAAATGAATATTATGATGCAAATATTTTTCCTTAAAAACATATTTGAATAATAAGAATTTCTTTTATAGTTTAATTACCATTATAATTCAAATTTATGTGTAGGGTGGGGGTGGGGAGAGAGCTTATCCTATCCTATACCTATTAAACCAACTGAACTTCCGCTTTGTGCTTAACTATACTCCCCCTCTAGGACAAGAAATAAACTTTAGTGATAAGGTACAATAAGTGACAAGGTAACAAACATAAATTAGATAGTTATCATATCATCATGTTCATCAAACGGATCCTGAAAGAAATAAAAAAAAAAAGCTCCCACAAATTGAAACCAAAGTATGAAGCACACTGAATCAAATTACAAAATAAGTATTCAGGCAACTTCATACAGCATACCTTCCAGTAACCAAAGCAAAATGTTAATTTTTGTATGGAAAGAAATTTTGAGAACATGGTAATATTTATTGGACCTCCAAATTGACATTGACTAGAAAATAGAAGGTTATATATGCTATCTCTGCCATCAGGATCCTACCTTTGAAAAATATTCTTCAGACCTTTATGTGTTCCTTTTAGGGAATCCATGTGCAAGATGCAAGGTACTTTGGAAGATTCATTCATTTCTTCGTCTACAATACAATCAAATAAATACAATAGTAAAATTCTGCGAATAACAATAGAAGACTAACTGAAAGGAAAGATATCTTGCCTTTGTAGCATGTCAGTTCACCAGGATGACAAATGACAATCAAACTCCAGTGATGACTGGCATCAAGAAACATTAATGACTCTCAAGATGTAAAAATTCGTACAGAAAGCAAGATGTTGTCTTGGTCTCTTACCTATAGTTTATGGGAATCAAGATATAATCCTTTTCAAAAAGGTTCACTTTCCTTGTCCATTTGCGTACACGCTGAAATGCTGCTCTACCATCACAAGCACTCGCTGGATCTTTGTCTAAATCAGCCAGCTTGCGAAAGAAGAAGCTATTGAAAAAGTGAAACCGGTCCTGTTCATCAGTAGGGAGTTTATTTTTCAAATACCTATACATAAGCCAAATTTAGCAAATGTCAGTTCATAAGCAGGGGAAAGTCTCAAACATAGGGAGTGCTTGTTTGGATAGATTGTTTTTGGCAATTATCTTTTTTCACAAGAATTCAGATAAGTTGGCAATTTTTTCAATCAACATAAAAAATAAAGATACAAGTATCAGTGATGAAAGTAATAAAAAGATCACATGTACGTTCATGTACGAGAGAAAGGTAGGCGAACACCACTTTATGACTAATATAAGTCAATAAGTCAATTATAGCAACATTCTTGAATCCATCAAAAAGTTTAAGTTTCCACCACCATGCTTACTTGATATAAAAGTCAATGATGGTATCATTAATGAATGCCTGCGGCTGTAAAAGCTCAACATCTCTCTTACTAATAGAAACAGCATCGGGCTCCCCCTTTGGATAAATAACTTCATCAAAAGCCTCATCAAAACTGCATAAAATAATATCACATAAACAAACAATAACTAAGATAATACAAATATTACCTAAATAAATGGAGTGGCAAGAAAAAACTAGCAAAGGGCGGACACAACCTACAATTATTGGCTTACTCAAGAATAAAACATCACAAAAGTTCAAGCTATCAAATGCTAGCTCCATAAATTTGTTTGGTTCAACAAAACACATAATTGTTTTTCACTTTCGGCGTGGATCGTGTGCTTGCCCCCATGGATCAATAGTGCTAGCCCCCCACCCCCAGAGCTGTAATTTAATATAATTGGGATAATGAGCATGGAAAAATTTAATATAATTGGGATCAATAGGGTATATTCAAGTTTTGAATGCTTGACTGAAGAGGTTCATATACTGTGTCAAGAACCAACTATCAACAGCATAACCAATTACGTGCATTCTCATGAATTTCGTTCATCATTTTCTATAACCTTAAAAGTACAACAATTATATAAAGCAGCAAAATAAACAATTTACCTTCAGTAGCTAGGAGCTCAAGAAATTATGGTACATAATCAAAGCAAGTAACAGAGACAACTGGTGAATTAATGTAATGAAGAATCAAATTCTAAAATTTATTGAATGTGAATGTGACATGGATCATATTTCTAAAAACTTTAACAGAAGCAAATAAGTTGGACTTACTTGGGGAAATAGCGGTGCTGAGAGAAAAAGTAGTGCTTCCCCAATGCAGAAATATTTCTACTGTTATCTACATCAATGCTGCATGAGGGGAATAAGTAAGACTAATTAACACCTTATAATATTGAGCAACATACTTCTGAACAGTCGAGTAACAGAATTTTGACCAGTTAAGCAACAACATTTTGTACACTCAAGTACTAAGCACCCAAAAACCACGAACAATTAAAAAAATAACAGCATTGAAAAACATCATAAACGAAATCAATCTCACCACAACAAAAACTGAAAACTAAATAGGATTAGATACTTGGTCCATGTATCGGTCTTTTACCAATAGCTGTGCTATAAATCTCTTTGGCTCTTTACTTCCCTCCTTGATGCAAGTTTGAGCTTGAGGGACTGTGGTCCGTGTATCAGTCTTGGGCCGATGGGGAAAGTCTTGGCTACATTGGTCTTTAAACAGTACATGTGCGATTCGGGTCTTAGTACTCGATTATATGGCCCATTTGTGCATCAGATAAAAGGACTATATATCCCAGGTCAATAGGTGGTTGTATGTCAGTGCCTAAATTGATGTCGCATGAAGCGGGATCAGTTATTGTAGTCGTATGATCATGGGCTAAGCAACTGCTCAAGTGGCACGAGATAAGGGGGAGTTGATGTTGATATATAGAGGATACCTAATAACTTGCAATTCCAAGGGGGATAAGATACTTGCTCTAAAGATTGCAAGGCAGAGAGAGAGAGAGAGTACACTTGAGTTTCTGTTAGCCTCATTAGCTTAAGCAGGAACAATACTAAAACATAATACTAATTGAGATATATATGATCTATATCTAAGTAAAGAAAAAAAAAAAAAAACCGAGATATATTTCGTTAACTAAGGCTAATAGTATGTAGATACACCTTCAGACTCAAAATTTTCTATGATCAATGATGATAAGAGAATTTGTAATGCTTTCTTTGATCCATAAAAATCTAAGTCAGGAATCACAATACATATTTTACACTCCACAAAATGGCAAATAACATTCTTACTCAAAAAGTGTACTCCATATATCTGTGTATCTTGTGTCCAATAGTTTGATTGCTTCTTCTGCCTTGTACCAAAAGGAATCATAGACTGCAAACTTTAACAGCTTAAAACCTGCATAAACTTTTAAGCAATGCCGAAATATTATAACAAGATTATCACAAACCCCTCCACTCAAAGAAATGAAGCAATGAAAATACAAATAGTATGGAATCTGACTAAATTATTCCTGAATAGGAAGGGAGTTTATTGTAATGAAATACCAAATAGAGTAAAATAAATTAAAGGAATACCATCATATCCATATATTCACCATTACAGTTGCAATTAATTAAGGACTTCAAATTTTAAAAATAAGGAGAGAACAAATATCCTCCGCATTGATCATAAAAAAGATTGATAACATAATTCTTGAAAGTAGTCAGACCTGGATTTTGATTTGTAGTTCCAGCTTCACTATAATCTTTTGATTTGACAAGAAGGTTGATCAAGGCTGTTTCAATCTAGTGATGGAAGAAAATCGAATTTATTTGTAAGAGAGACAAGAGATTAATAAAAGATGGGAGGGGGGGGGGGGGGGACCTACCTTTCCAAACCAACATGATTCAATTTTTATGATATCTTCAGTCGGCCACTCAATTTTAAGTGTTTCCCTAGTTCCATTATTTGTTGAGCCTTCAAGTTTCAAGGAGTTGCATGAGAATGTTAACTGGGACCTAGTGGAATACAAATCCTCAAATTGAATAAAATCAGGGATGACATCAACCACCTTTTCTTCGACATTCTGCACATGAAAAAGTACTAAGTCCATACATACATTTGATGTATCAAAGAACTAGATCCAGCATAAAAAATAAATCATTTTAAGACTGAGTTGGCCATCATCAGAAGATACAAGCAGACTAAATGAATTGCAAGAAGAAGATCAAATGACAAGTTCAGTTCCTTTGAAAAATGAAAACTACAAGTTTAGGTCATTAGGTTATATTTGAATGCTGAAGATCAAAAGATGAATGCATGAGTTTTTAAAGCCATCGTGTGACCAATAACTTTTGATCTTGATCATATATGTATGAGTATATGGAGTCCAGATTTATAGTTCTCATAGATCAAAAACACTTCTTAAATCAAGGTACATTGCCTCTGTGGTCTTCTACATGCAACGATTCACCATCCAGAAACATTTAAACTAATTGCCTTCTTTGTCGAATCAGAGTGATCGGTGTCCATTCCCTTCGTCCAAGTGTGCAGAACAACACAATTATCCACCGTAGCCTCCTCAGTCCCCCCATTGACAACCACATAAACACAAATTCAGACTATTATTTCAACGCTGGGTATTTTCTAATGAAGAGGTCTTTTTTGTTCGAGTTTGAGCATTTTGTCATGTCAAAATGGTGGAAACAATGACATTGTTGTGGCAATACCAAAGAGGGAATATCAGTTTCTTGAACAAGAGGCCTTCATCATTTGGGTCATTGTTGAGGATGCTTTTGTTTCAGTGCTACAGGGGATGAAGTCTCCAATCTTTCGGCAAAGGGATTTCTTTTTGTTGGCGGTTCAGCATGAGATATGACGATGACAAGAGTTCATTGCAGCATGTGCCTTCACCTTAAGGAAAATTTTAATCTTAGCTATTATTTGTTAATCCAAAGGCTACTATTTATTACTAGCTGTCGATTCTCATTTTAGGAAGTTTCCCATTTGAAGCGCAACATAACCTACTGGACGCAGAAATAGTCTTTTAAATGCCAAAATCAGATTTCTTGCCCCCTAAAGCAAAAGGGATAAGAGAATATAGAACAAATTTCATTCTTTTCCATAATGAAAAACAAAGTTTTGACATATAATCTCCACATATTACAATGATCAGTTAAAACAAAAGAGATATTAATTATAAAAACATGACAAGAACACTTACAATTACAAATGCAGCCGAATCGTCATGCTCCACTAGCTGGTCTCCGAAGTTAACTAAAGTATTAAAAAAGAAAATCAATACCAACAATAAACATAGGAAAAATCAGTATGGATAAGCAAAACATTAACACCTCAAATATTATAAAAAAAAAAAAAAAAAAAAAAAAAAAAAAAAAAAATCAAAAAAAAGGAAAAAAAAAACTCTTAAAGCGGGGAAAAAAATACCTTCATCTTCAGATGGATTTGAAGACGAAATAGAAGAAGAACTCTTTTGACTAGCGTCGTCGTCGTCATCTGAAGCCACGCCGAGTGACTGTTTCTGAAACAACATTAAATTAACGGTCGCCAAAAAGAACCAAAAGTTTCTTTCGCCCCAAGCATGTTAGCATGAATTGCAAAAGGGAAAAAATAGAGACGGTTACTTACTTTCGAGTCAAAATCGCTTTCTACAAAATCACTGCAGCCGGAAATTTCTTTATCAGCAGAGAGTTGTAGCGGCGTGTCTATCGAAGACTGAGTATCAATTTTTTCTAGATCATAATCATCATCTTGTCCACGGCCATCATCATCATGGCCATCATCATCATCATCATCATCGTCATCAACAACAACCTCTAACGGTTGATCAGCAAGTTCCTTCGCTGAGCACCGTGTCACTTCTTCTTCTGAACAACATGAAACACGAGAAAAATACATAAACAATAATCAGACAGACAAAAAGGGCGAAAGAGTTCGTCCAGGAATGACACGTACCTTGTTCGTCATCGAGGTCGATATGATCGGCGGTAATGTCAATGGATACAGGTCTGGAATTTGAACCGCTCGCAACTGCGGAGAAAAGTGACGAGGAATGGGAACGAACTAAAGAACGAAAGAACGAACGAACGAATGATCGAACGGGAAATTGAAAGAGTGGAGAGAGGTGCTTACAGGCTTGGAGGAAATCATATTTGGTGACAGGGGAAGAGCGAGACCTGCTAGGGTTTTGGAACTTGCGGAGAATCTTCTTAGAGACCTTCTCGATGCTGTGGTCTTCGTCATTGAACTCGAACACGTCGAATTTCTTGGTTGAGAGAGAAGATGAAGATGATCGCGGGCGCCGAGTCATGGAGCGAGTGAACAGCGAGTGAACGAGTGAGGCAGAGCGAGTTGGAGAGAGGGAGAAAATCGCTAAGAAGAAAAATTACAAATGTTTTACTGAAATGATTTGCAACATTTATACTGTGATACATGCTTTTTGTGAAGCCAGTTTTGTCTCTACATTCTTCACTCGCCCTACTCACCTCCCCACTCACACCATCTTCATTTTCTACACTCAAAATCCAAAATTTATTAATTTATAATACAAATTTAAGGTGATTCCACCCTTTTGAAAATCATTCATACCGTAGAAAACAGATTAATTTTATTCTTTTTCTTTTTTCTTTAATCTCTCTCACCAAATATATAATTAATGTTGCCTCTTTCTTCTTCTTTTTTTTACCTTTTTTTCAATCAAATTTAAAATTTGGAACTAATATATTTCTGAAAATACGTTTTTAAGTGATTATAAAAAAATATTCACTTTAATTTTAAAAAATGTTAAATATTTTAATTTATAAATATAATAGTTTTTTCCTTGATCGTCGAGTCTTCTAAATCAGGATTGTTGCCTTGATAAAATACATTAACAGGTTTTAGTCAAAAAATAATAATACAGTAATGATTTTAACTTTTATTATTATGTATATATGATTACAGAATGAATTAAATTTAAGAGACCTCACCAATTTTATTAGTGTGAATGACTGTATATTTATGAATACATAAACTGTATTTTGTTATGTTGTGTATGATTATGTTTGTGCTTACTTTAGTGTATTTTTTAAACAATTTTTTTATTTATTTTGTGGCTGAATTATTTAAATTTGCATTGGAACTGAAGTATGTGGTTTACAAGACATTGATAATAATGCAGACATTCTACAAGAACGGCTAATCAATGAAAACAAATAGTATAATTTTAACATTTTTGTCATGCATACTTCTAAAAGTTTAAATGAATTATAAACAATTTTTTAAATTAGGTTTAATTATGTTTTAGATTCTTATTGATTTTGAAAAAAAAAATTAATTGAGTTCTTAATATATTTTTATGATCGAATGATTTTTTATTTTTTTGATTCAATTTCTATCGTTATATCTTTCTATTAACTGAATGACAGCTGTTAAGTAGTTACATGTTAAATTATGAAATATGATTTAATTTGAATTTAAAATTTTGTACGTTTAATTTTATATTTTTTAAAATTTTAATGTCATTAGTTATTGGACCTATGATTACAGAGTACAACATGAGTACAACATTTAAACGTACAAAACATAGGCCTACAAAATTTAATTTATACAAATATATACAAAATTTAATTCATACAAATATATAGGGTAAATGGTGATTAAATTCGACAATACTTATCCGTAAAATCATAAAATTTTAAAATTATAAAATTATTATATACACAATTTAAAAATGATAAAATTATAGCCACAAATCAAGTAACATGATAAAATAATACTTATATAATTACTTAACAACCTTATTTCTTAGTTAATCGACAGAAAAGTTGAATAGTAAAACTTAAATGAAAAAAGTAAATTTTTTAAGTACATTTCAAATACCTAAAACATAATTAATTAACCAATAATAATATTTATTGTGATCATTGTTTTATTTGTAATCCAATTTCAAATCCACCTCCGATGATGTCTGTTTGTGTGTTTATTAAAAGATTTAGAAATTAAAAAAATAAATAGTATTTTTAAATTTATAATTAAATTTTAAATATAATTAAACTTAAAAATAATTTCTTATTTAAGAGAATAATTTTTATTTATCAAAATTTTACAAATTTAGTTTTTGTTCTCGATATTCTAAGCTGTTGCTTTTCTCCTCGTAAACATATAATTAGTTATGAATTGTTGAATTGGTTAAAACAATTCAGCTGTCAAGAATGATTCACTTGGAACTTGACAAAGAATGAAAAATCAAATTGACACCTTAAAATAAATTGAAAATACCTGTTGGAGGTCTTGAATAATGCAAAATAAATAGAGTCAATTTTAAATATTATTAATTAATTAAATAGAATAAAAAATGAGTAAGATGAAAATGTATAATGAAATTTATTTAATTCTTCGAACAATCATAATAATTATAAACTTATTTTTAAAACCCGGGTGATGTTACTTAATAATGGTTTTCTCTTCATTTAATTTCATATTGATTTTAAGTATACTCAAATATTATTGAAATCACTTATTCTCTTAATTGCAACATATGCTTATAATATATTGATCAATGTTATGCAATTAACTTATACTACTAAAACATAGATATAGAAGTTAAGATAATATGTTGTGAGCAACATAATATCGTACTTTTAATATATATATATATATATATATATATATATATATATATATATATATATATATATATTTATAAATATATATATATATATATATATATATATATATATATATAT